>Ga0209084_1000877_pt1 | contig 27023 bp, 26 predicted proteins | sample C_130820_MF_Meta_FD_187309 | JGI IMG/M metagenome (GOLD analysis project Ga0209084, IMG submission 187309) | Freshwater microbial communities from Lake Croche, Canada to study carbon cycling - C_130820_MF_MetaG (SPAdes) (version 2) | ecosystem: Environmental > Aquatic > Freshwater > Lake...
ATGGCATCGCTTTCTATTTTATTACAGGCCGGAATATCAATAACCGCTTTGCGTTCTTCCTTTTCTCCACTACTGGCTTGTTTGATTTTCAGCTCCAGAATGTTCATTTTTTTCTGAAAATAATTCTGAGAAACCGTAGTGATTTGGACGCGCTCCGGTTTAATAATCGTACTTTTTGTATTAAATAAGCCAAATGAAAGTAATAGTGATTCGTTTTGTTTGCTGATTTTAAAATTATAGTATTTCAAAACAATTCGAATCACATTGAACACTAGAACCAGCAACAAAAAGAATGCAAGCAGTAAGGCTATCGTAGTCATTGCAAAACTCTGATTCACATAGCTGTCTAATTCTTGTTTATCGAAATCAGATTGCTCCAAGAAATTCATTCCGTTTTCATAAAGTGTTATAAAAAAAGCAAGAATCAAACCAATACTCCGAATATAATTAGATGTTATCCCCACTTTTAGCAGACTTAATAGGCTTATTTTAATGAATGGACGCTCTTCTTCTGACATTAGATCAGCGGTAATCGCATTCATATCGTCTGTAATTCCTTTCTTTTCAACCTCCATCAATCTCGCTTTTAATGCCAAGGCCAAAGCATGAGAAATCGCTTTGATCACACCTTCTTTTTTAGTACTTCCAGCGGTATCCACCTCTAATCCATAAACACCTATCATGCGTTGAACCAAGGACTGATTAATATTTACTTGTTGGATTTTGCTTAGTGAAATTGCGGTATTTGTTTTATTAAAAATACCTTCTTGCAGAATCAGTTCCTCATTTTCGGCATCAATATAAAAGGTAAAATTCCGATATTTGAGATAGGCTACCAAAGCAATTCCAAGAAACACCGCAATCGCCCCTGAGAAAAAATAAACTTTATTTAGTTCGTCAAATTTGAAAATCCAAATTACCAAAATTGGCCATAAGGCACGGGCAATTTTTTGTAAAGTATCTGCAAACATCACCAGAACTCCGATTGCCGACTGCCGTTGAGGTTGATTAAAATCAGTTCGCATTACAATTGTTTTTGAATTTTACCCATCAAAAGCTGCTTGATATTTTCGGCTTGTTCTTTGGCAATTCCTGGAATTACAATATCACTAGAACTTCCTCCGGCGGTAAAAATTTCGATAGTTGCCAGTCCAAAATAACGAGAGAGTATCCCTTCATGTAAAGCGAGATGTTGCACTCTATTATAGGGAATTACAATTGTGTTTGTCGCTATAATACCATTTCTAAAAAGCACATCGTGATTTCTAAAGGCGAACCCTTTTTTCTTAAATCCGATATAACTAATTAGACTCATAAAAAGAACCAAGACCGGGAGAACTACCGCTAGAATCATCCAAAGTTGGCTGTCGAAAAGCTCCGGTTTTATTCGGGATAAAACTAGGGGTGCTAAAACCAGCAACACAATCCGAACCATTAGATTCGCAAAAACTACCCAAGCATATTTAGCTTGGAGCGATTCGAAAGCGACCGTTTCGAATTGAGGAAGCTGACGGGTGTCCATCGTTTCGTTTGTAAAATTATCCATTTATAAAATAAGGAGATTTTGGGTTTTGGGTTTGAGCGCGGAATAAAGTTCGTAGCCTTCCATTTAAGGCAACCATTTTTTCTCGAAGTTGGGCTTTCTTTTTTCCAAAAAGGCATTTCTACCTTCCTTAGCTTCTTCGGTCATATAGGCCAATCGAGTTGCTTCCCCTGCAAAAACCTGCTGACCTACCATACCATCATCGGTTAGGTTCATGGCGAATTTCAGCATTTTTATAGACGTTGGTGATTTTTGTAAAATCTCCTGAGCCCATTCAAAGGCAGTATTTTCCAATTCATCATGAGGAATCACAGCATTGACCATTCCCATATCCATAGCATCCTGAGCGGAATAATTACGTCCAAGGAAGAAAATCTCCCGGGCTTTTTTCTGTCCCACCATTTTAGCCAGGTAAGCAGAACCGTAACCACCGTCAAAACTAGTGACGTCGGCATCGGTTTGTTTAAAAATAGCATGTTCTTTGCTGGCGAGTGTTAGATCGCACACTACATGTAGACTGTGTCCGCCACCAACAGCCCATCCTGGTACCACTGCTATAACGACTTTGGGCATAAAGCGAATCAGGCGCTGTACTTCGAGAATATTTAATCGATGCTGACCATCTTCTCCTACATATCCCTGATGACCGCGGGCATTTTGATCACCACCGCTACAAAAAGAATAGATTCCATCTTTAGAAGAAGGACCTTCAGCAGATAGCAAAACTACGCCTATGGAAGTATCTTCCTGGGCATCGTAAAAAGCCTGATACAATTCGGATGTCGTTTTAGGCCGAAAAGCATTGCGTACATCGGGACGATTAAAGGCAATCCTGGCCACGCCATTGCATTTCTTATAGGTTATATCTTCGTATTCTTTGACGGTTTTCCAGTCTATCTTATTCATTTTAGAACTATTTAAGTGTAAAAATAAAGTATTTTTTATATTATAATTGTAAACAAAACTTAAAAAGGACAAAAATTGTCCTCCTAAGTTGAAATTATAAATTTTAAAGTATTGTCCATTTATCCAAACTTTACCGAAGTCATGGTTAGAGAACCACCCACCACTTTATCGTTAAAAAAGCTTAACTCCTCTTTTTTATCGTGCAAAGCGAGAGTATATAACAAAGGATAATAATGGTCTGGAGAAGGAATGGCTAATAAGGCTGCCGAATTCAGCTGCTGATAATTAATGAGTGATTGGAAATCTCCATTAGCAATTTTGTCTTTAAAGACCGAGTTCATTTCAATAGCCCAATCAAATCCATATTCTGGTTCTTGGAGTTTATCCCAGGCAATCTTAGCTAAATTATGAACCATATTACCGCTACCGATAATCAAAACCCCTTTATTGCGAAGTGTTGACAGCTGTTTGGCCAAATCAAAATGGTATTGTGGAGGTTTGTTATAATCAATACTTAATTGCAGTACTGGAATATCAGCATCAGGATACATCTGCCGAACGACTGTCCATGTTCCGTGATCCAAACCCCATTCGTGATCTAAACTAACGGTTGAGGTAGCAATCAGTTCCGCCACCTCCAAAGCGAGTTCCGGACTACCTTTAGCCGGATATTCTAGTTCGTATAATGCTTTTGGAAAGCCACCAAAATCATGAATCGTCCGTGGATTTTCCATGGCAGTAATGCGTGTTCCCTTAGTTAACCAATGGGCTGAAATTACAAGAACTGCTTTGGGTTTTGGAATTACATTAGCCATTCTGGCCCAGTTTCTAGTAAATTCATTGTCTTCAATTCCGTTCATTGGAGAACCATGGCCTATAAACAAAACAGGCTGTTTTTCTTCTTGAAAATCTAGGGCATCCGATCCGTTTTTAAATTGGTTTAACGACATCTTGTTTACTGTTAGAAGTTAGTTTTTAGGACGGTATAGCTAGAAAAGAAGATTTACTCACCCTGAATCAGGTAGATTCCGTCTTCTTTAATTTCAATAACTTTTTCTTTATATAAAGCACCAATGGCTTTTTTGAAGTTCTTTTTACTCATTTTCAAGACCGTTTTAATGTCTTCCGGGTGTGAATTATCTGTTAGGCGCAGAAAACCACGACTGGCTCTTAATTCGTTTAGTACGATCTGAGCATTGGGCTCGATACTTTCATAACCCTGAATTTGGAGTGCTACATCAATTTTATTATCGGGACGAATGGTTTTTATAAAACCTCGCATGCGATCTCCGGTTCGGATGGCATCATCATACACCTCATCTTTGTACAACAAACCTTTGTGTTGTTCATTTATGATGACGTTGATTCCAATTTCGGTAATATGAGAAACTATTAAATCTACTTCTTCGCCTTTTTCGACAGTAAGCACCTCATTTTTAAGAAATTGATTGGTTTTACTAGAGGCTACCAAGCGATTTGTTTTCTCATCCATATATAAGTAGACCAAATAACGTTTCCCTTTTTCCATAGGACGGGCCTGCTCTTTAAAAGGAACCAGAATATCTTTTTCCATACCCCAGTCCATGAAAGCGCCTATTTGATTGACATAATTCACCCGTAAAAGTGCAAATTCGTTTAACAAAATATAGGGTTCCAAAGTGGTAGCAACCGGACGTTCCTCATGATCCAAATAAACAAAAACAATAAGCTCTTCTCCTATTTCGAATTCATTTGGAACATATTTATTAGGCAAAAGAATATCGTGTATTCCTTCTGGATCGGTCTCGGGACTACCCAAAAACAAACCTACTTTAGTATCCCTTAATATGGTGAGCGTATTGTATTTTCCTATTTCAATCATTTTTATACTTTTCTAAGTTACAAAGGTACGAAGACGATTTGGTTATTTAACAATTTCATTTGGCTTCAAATGACACAAATACCTCACTTTTAACTAGGATTGCAGTAGTTAAACCTTGGGATAGCTGTTGTCTATTTCAGAAAAACCTGTGTTCCTAACAATTGTTAAATACTGTTAAATAAAGCTAATCCGGCTCTCGTCTTCTCTTTTGAATAGTTTAGTCTTCTTTTTTACCCTATTTTTGAAAAACAGACTCTTTAAAAACTAAGCTTAAATTTGTTATGAAATTAAAACAACTCCCTTTACTCTCCGGAATTCTGATATTCAGTTTCTTTTCCAATGTACTTCATTCGCAAACTATCACAGACGATCCCGAAATCAAAAAGATGATTACCGAAATCAAGGCTGACAATATGGAAGCCACGGTTCGAAAATTAGTCTCTTTTGGAACCCGACATACTGTGAGTGATACTAAAAGTAATAGCCGCGGAATTGGTGCCGCCCAAAGATGGATCAAGTCCGAATTTGATAAATATGCTGCTGATTCTGATGGGCGCTTGACATCAACGATTGATAACTATTGGGTGAAAGCTGATGGAAAACGAATTGCCAAAGACAGCAAACTCGCCAATGTCATGGCTGTTTTAAAAGGAACGGATCCCACAGACGATCGCGTACTTATTGTCAGCGGACATTTGGATTCTCGAGCTACAGATGTCATGGATACTAAAATTGATGCTCCTGGTGCAAATGATGATGCCTCCGGTGTTGCAGCGGTAATGGAATTATCGCGTGTGATGAGCAAAAGAGCTTTTCCTGCTACCATTATATTTGTAGCCGTTAGCGGAGAAGAACAAGGATTGTTAGGCGCCAAGCATCTGGCCGATTCCGCCAAAGTTGCGGGTTGGAAAGTGATGGCCATGCTCAACAACGACATGATTGGGAACAGCCTTTCTAGTGGAACCGCCTTGAGAGACAATACTCATGTTCGTGTTTTTAGCGAAACCATTCCTTATTTGGAAACTGAAGAAGAAGCTAAAATGCGGAAATCGACTAATAGAGACAATGATAGTCCCTCCAGAGGATTGGCTCGTTATATTAAAACGGTGACCAACCAATATGTAGATCAATTGGATATCGATTTGGTGTATCGCAACGACCGCTTTTTGAGAGGTGGTGATCATACTCCTTTCCTTCAAAATGGATTTACTGCGGTTCGCTTTTGCGAAAAAAACGAAAACTTTGATCAGCAGCATCAAACTGTGCGTGTGGAAAACAACATCCAATATGGTGATTTACCCGAATTCATGGATTTTGAATACCTCCGAAAAAATACGGCTTCCAACCTAGCCACATTAAGTAACTTAGCTTGGTCACCTAAAGCACCTACAGCAGTTGGAATCGAAGTTAAAGAACTTTCTAATTTCTCCACCTTGGTATGGACCCCAGCAGTAGGAAGCACTCCTTATGGCTATCGCATTTTATTAAGAGAAACCTCAGCATCACATTGGGAAAAGACGCTATTTGTAAAAGATACTAAGGCTACAATTCCTTATTCTAAAGATAATTTCTTCTTTGTAGTTCAGGCTGTTGATGAGTTGGGACACGCGAGTTTAGCTGTTTTTCCAGTACCTGTTCGCTAATCGCTTATTAAAATAAACCACAATGGACTGAAAGAATGAAGTTTTGGATTAGAGGATTAAAAATCATAAAGTTAGTATTATTAAAAAAGTCAACCGCAGATTCGCAGATTTTATTTGAGTTTGTATTAAGTCTTTGAACAATATCAACCGCAGATTCGCAGATTTTATTTGAGTTTGTATTAAGTCTTTGACCAATATCGACTGTAGATTCGCAGATTTTATTTGAGTTTGTATTAAGTCTATGACCAATATCGACAGTAGATTCGCAGATTTTATTTGAGTTTGTATTAAGTCTTTGACCAATATCAACTGTAGATTTGCAGATTTTATTTGAGTTTGTATTAAGTCTTTGAACAATAAATAGAAAAGCCGGAAAAGAATTCTCTTTTCCGGCTTTTCTATTTAGGAGGAAGTACTAGGCATATACGCTAGATCAACTCTCTAAAATACTGCAAGAGTATGCGGTCGTTATCTCGAGTAGGTGTGAAAATTTCCAGAATAGCGGGTTTCTCATTCTTAGCAAATAAGGTATTGAGTTTAGTTTTTAAGCTGCTTTCGTCACTGGCTATGGAATACTCAAAACCGTACATGCGTGCCAAATGCTCGGCTGTCAGGCAGTGGGAAGTTTCAAAAAAGGTGTTAAAAACAGGGGTTTCTTTATGGCCTGGTAAAATCCTAAAGATGCCTCCTCCTCCATTGTTGATTAGGATGATCTTAAAATTTTTAGGAACATATTGATTCCACAAGGCGTTGCTATCGTATAGGAATCCGATATCACCTGCAATGAGCACTGTCGGTTTTGAAATGCCAATGGCGGCGCCAATAGCTGTTGAGGTACTGCCATCTATTCCGCTAGTACCTCGGTTGCAATTCACCGTAATCGAGGGATCAATATCAAACAATTGGGCATAGCGAATGGCCGAGCTGTTGCTCAATTGCAAATGGCTGTTCTCCGGTAAAGTTGGCAAAATAATTTCAAAAGCCTTGAAGTCCGAAAAAGGGATTTTGGCGGTATAGACTTGGTGTTTTTCGGCACGTATTGCTTTAATTATTTGTGCTTTCTCTGAATAATCACTTTCTACTTTGGTGGTATAGGGTGCAATCTGATTAAAAAAAGCATTGGGATGAACTTCAAAATGATGTGTCAAACAGCCAAAAGTATTATAGGCACGCCAAGGATCGATATGCCAATGTGCTCGAGCTTTGTACTTTCTAAGAAAGGCTTTAATTCTTTTGGAGACGAGCATTCCACCAAAGGTGATTAGTAAATCGGGTTGAAAAGCCTCGTAATCCTCTTCGGTGAAAGGAGTGATTATTGTATCAATATTATTTATAAAACTAGGATGGTGTAAATTAGAAGTCGTCTCAGTCATCACTACAATCGAGGGATCGTTTGCGAAAGAAGCAACAATTTCAGGATCCAGTTCCTTGGCTTGATTGACACCTATGAGTACTAATTTTTTGGCGGAGGCGTTCCAAATAGTGCTTGCTGCCATTAGATCATGAATAGAAATCTCCTGGGGTATTTTGGAGAAAGCTGATATAATGGGATCAACTGCTAATTCTTCTTCGGTTTCGTATAGCGGTTCTTCAAAAGGAGCGTTAATGTGCACCGGTCCTTTATTGCTGTAGGCTAGATTAATGGCTTCATTGATTTGCGAATCATTTTCTTCTGAGGCACCTTCGGTCAAATTAGCATTATAAAGCGAGTGATTTGCAAATACATTGACTTGGCGAATGGTTTGGCCGTCGCCAATATCGATTTTGTTGAGCGGACGATCAGCGGAAATAACAATTAGTGGAATCTGGCTGTAAAAAGCTTCGGCAAAAGCGGGATAATAATTGAGAAGGGCCGAACCCGAAGTGCAAATAACCGCTACCGGTTTATTGCTTTGCTGGGCAATTCCCAAAGCAAAGAAGGCGGCGCAGCGCTCATCAGCAATACTATAGCATTCGAAGGCAGGATTGTTGACAAAGCCCAGAATCAAAGGGGCATTTCGGGAACCCGGAGAAATAACGATTTGTGTAACGCCTTTGGAAAGACAAATTTGGATAATACTTTGTGCTAAAGGAATCTTTGGATAAATCATTATTTGGGTTTATTGTTCGGTATTCGAGTTTCGGATTTGATTGGGCTAAAGCCAGGCTAGAATACGCTGCGGCAAAGATACAAACTTGCTCTGATTTTTATCTAATATCAAGCTTGGTTTTTCTATATTTGGACAGTAAATAAATTCACTCATGAAAATCAATATCCGTCCTTATCAAAGTCGGGACACGGCCGAAATTTTAGCCATCATCAACCACAATATCTTACATTCTACATCCTTATACGATTATACCATTCGAACCTATGATCAACAAAAGGCGATCTTAGATGATAAAATCAGTAAAGGATTCCCGGTTATTGTGGCCGAATTAGACGGTCAGCTGCTAGGTTTTGGAATGTATAGTGAATTTCGCTTCCGGGAAGCCTATTTGTATACGGTAGAACATTCGGTTTATGTGAAAGAAGGACATCAGGGACAAGGAATTGGAAAAATACTTCTCGAGGAATTGATTGTTTTGGCCCGAAAACAAAAGCTTCATACGATGATTGCTGTTATCGATGCTGAAAACCAAGGCAGTGTTTTATTCCATGAGAAATTGGGTTTCAAAACGGCGGGTATTATTAAGGAATCGGGTTATAAATTTGATCGCTGGCTGGATTCTGTTTTTATGCAGTTATTATTGAAGTAGATTAGAAACCATTTTGCGGTATTGAAGTACATAAATACCACTTTACTTGCTCAGAGCATCTCAGGCAGAGGTATTAGCCACAGATTCACAGATTCTTTTTTATTTATGATACTTCTTTGACTAATATCAACCGCGGATTCGCAGATTTTTTAAAAATTTTTATTTTATCTGTGAATCTGTGGCCCGATAGATAGAACAGGATAAAAATATATGGCAAAAAAAAACAAAGTATAGCTTCGAGGAATTAGAACTATAGCTATTAAAAATAGCCTAAAGAAGAGTATCTTTGCGGCAGCACCAAATTCATGAACTATACCCTACTTTCTTCGCCCTTACAGGGATTTACTGACTTTCGTTTTCGAAATGCCCAGAATAAGTATTTTGGCGGAATCGACACTTTCTATTCTCCTTATATTCGTTTGAACGGAAAAATGATTATCAAGCCCTCTTATGAGCGGGATCTTTTACCAGAAAACAATATTGGATTGGAAGTCATTCCACAAGTGATTACCAATGATGCGGAAGAGTTTTTATTTGTTGCTAAATATGTTCAGCAACTCGGCTACAAAGAACTGAATTGGAATTTAGGATGTCCTTATCCTATGGTTACCAAATCGGGAATGGGATCTGGCCTAATTGCCTATCCTGAAAGAATCAATCAAATTTTGGATCGGGCCCATTCGGAGACCGATATCATCGTATCGATGAAAATGCGTTTGGGTTATGAGAACAGTGAAGAAATTCTGGATGTTTTGCCTATCTTAGATCGGTATCCGATTAAAAATATCGCCATTCATGCCCGCATTGGAAAACAACTTTATAAGGGAGGTGTGAATCTGGATGCTTTTCAGCTTTGTGTCGACCATAGCAAACATAAATTGTATTATAACGGAGACATCACATCGGTAGCGAAGTTTAAGGAAATGCAGGAACGCTTTCCGAGTATTGACCATTGGATGATAGGCAGAGGCTTAATAGCTGATCCTTTTTTACCCAGCATGATAAAAAATGACACGACAGAATATCCTGAAAATAAAATAGAATTGTTCACGGCCTTTCACGATACTTTGTATGGGATTTATAGCGAGTCATTATCCGGCTCGACCCATTTATTATTAAAGATGTATCATTTATGGGAGTATTTCTCGCTGACCTTTTCGGACCCACATAAGGTTTTGAAAAACATCAAAAAGGCTAAAAGTATTCGGAATTATGAAGCTACAGTAGCGTCAATTTTCAAAAGCGAACGCTTTAAACGTTAGCACTTTTCTAAAAAAAATGCGATTCACAGTAATCTGAGAATCGCATTGATGACTTACGAAATAAGCTGTTGTATTTTATCCTTTAACCCAATTTACAATTTTAGCATCGGTTGGTTCAACTGCAGAGAGATATACTTGCTCCAACTCCCCTTTTTCGTTGATCAGGTATTTTTGAAAGTTCCATTCTACTTGCGAATCTTTCAAACCATTTTTAGATTTTTGAGTTAAAAACTGATATACGGCTGTCATATCGGATCCTTTTACAGAAACTTTGTCCATCATTGGAAAAGTTACTCCGTAATTTTGTTCGCAAAAAGCGGCAATTTCTTTGTTGGTTCCTGGTTCTTGTGAAGCGAAATTATTCGCTGGAAAGCCAACAATTACTAGCCCTTTACTTTTGTATTGTTTGTATAGCGCTTCTAATTGTTTGTATTGAGGGGTATAACCACATTTAGAGGCAGTATTGACGATGATTACTTTTTTACCTTTAAGACTAGCGAAATCAAATGTTTTACCGGATAAATCTTCTACTTTAAATTGATATATGTTTTGGGGCATGGTTTTATTATTTTGGGCTTTTGTTTGAGCCTGATTTTGAGTCGTGCAAAGAAGCAAAACTGCTGTGAACATTAATGCTATGTTTTTCATGATTTAATTTTTTATAAAAGTAAACATTATATGTTAGTGTTAAAATTAATTTTTGCTAAACGATTGTTAAACATTATAATGTTAAATCGAAACAATAGGTTTAATTATAATACACTAAGTCGGGACAGAACCCTTGTGTTATTAACAAAATAATAGCCACTGATTCACAGATTTTAATTTTTTTTAATCTGTGAATCAGTGGCTACATAACATGCGAAGCAATAACATCGTTTCTGGATTCATATTTAAAAGACATATCGTAACGCGAACGCTCCATTACATCAACATTGGAAACGGTATAAATAATTTTTCAAAAGTAAATACTTGTACGGTGGCCTCCTTTTGAGTTGGACTTTTTTTTGAAAAATATTACACCCTTTGAATCTTTACTTCTTGAAATGCTTTTTATATGCTCTGTAAGAAAAGATGGCGAGAACGGCTACAGCTGCTAGTGAATAATAGACAAAACTTGGGGTCACTACTTTATCACCACTCGCATAGGAATGCATACCGGTGAGGTAGAAATTAACTCCAAAATAAGTCATCATTATGGAATAGAAGGCAAGAACTGCCATGAGGTTAAAAATCCATTTTCCACGCAAGGCTGGTACAAAACGAGCATGAATCACAAAAGCATAAATCATTATACTGATCAAGGCCCAGGTTTCTTTTGGATCCCATCCCCAATAACGACCCCAACTTTCGTTGGCCCATTGCCCTCCAAGGAAGTTTCCGATGGTTAGCATGACTAATCCAATTGTTAGTGCCATTTCATTGATATAGGTAATCTCCTGGATGTTTAAATCCATTTTGGCTTTGTTGTTTTTATTGGTAAACAACATCAAAATTAAGGATACCAGACCCAATACCATACCGAGTGTAAAAGGACCATAACTTGCCACGATTACCGCAACGTGAATCATTAGCCAATAGGAATTTAGGACCGGCTGTAAATTAGCAATAGCGGGATCCATCCAATTCCAATGTGCAATCATCAAGATCATGGAGGCTACGAATGTACCGGAAGCCACTGTTAATTTGGATTTTATATCAAATGCCAGGGTAAAAAACATAGTTGCCCAGGCCACATAAATCATCGATTCGTAAGCATCACTCCAGGGAGCATGACCGGAAATATACCATCTTGCTGCCAGGCCTGCCGTGTGCAATACAAACAATAGCGCAACAACAATATGAAAGAAATTAATGACATATCGAATCGCTTTCTTTTCAAAGAAGATATTTACTATAGTCATCAAGAGCATCAAAACTCCTGTCAGCATGTATAAATAGTAGAGGTTTTTGAAGATGTCGTATTTGTTGTAGGTAATTTCAGAATTGATTTTGTCATCACTTGGACGAACAGCTGCACCAAATTTCTTCTGATAATTCTCCATACTTTTCAGATAGAAATCGGCATTTGTATAGTCTTTTTTGACCATAGCACTGTCCAGTGCACTCATATATAAGGGTAGAATATTCTTAGTAAAAGTCGCTTCATCGCCTTTGATACCGGCCTGACCTATTTCTAAATAAGAAATCCATTTGTTGTTTTTATCATTTGGAATTGGGAAAATTCGGAGGATACTTCCGCTTAAAGCCGAATTCAGCAGGTTAACTTTACGATCGGTTTCAATAAAATCTTTCTGAAATTGATCTGGTATTGCTGCTTTATAGGCTTCATCCAAATAGGAAGTCAATTTATAATTTCCCTTATCGTCAAAGAATTTTATAAAAGACGCATATTTTTCATCTGGACCTAAACCAATAATTTTACGAATACTGTCATTTCCATTTTTGATATAAATCAGTGGGACTTCAAACCATATTCTTGGAAACTGCGTCATTGAAATAAAAACCTGATCAGAATTCATCCCTTTATAGGTATCGCTTTTGCTCACTTTGCGCAGCAATTCGGAAGAAAAAGTATTCACTGGTTTCATTCTTCCTTTTTCATCTTGAACGACCAGTCTACCAAATTTTTCCGCATGTTCCGGAGAGACCGTGTATTTGGTTATTAGGGAATCAATTTGCTGGTTTGTGGGTAAAAGTGTAGCTTGTTGGCTTGATTTAGCATGATCGTGGCCGGGATGATCGGCATGATTTTGAGCAAGACCATTAAAACTCAGAAACAAAATTAAGATCGAAATCAATTTGGCTTTCTTACTTTTAACCACTTCTAGTTTTCTTTTAATGTCGGCAAAACGAGTATTTTTATCAAATAAGATTGCCATCATAGCAAAAAACAACATGAAATAACCAATATAAGTTATCAAAGTACCCCAATAATCATGGTTCACCGATAAAACTGTTCCTTTTTCATCCGGGTCAAAGGAAGACTGGAAAAAACGATAGCCTTTGTGGTCTAAAATATTATTCATAAAAATACGCGCATCAAAGCTTTTAGCTGAATCTTTAACCGTCACCTGGCTTTCGAAAGAAGCATAACTTTTTTCGGTTCCCGGATATTTAGAGGCAATAAATTTATTGAGTTTGATTCCAAAAGGGAGAACATAAACTTTACTACCAAAAGTTAGTGTAAAGTCAAGATTACCCACTTTTACAATTTGGGGCTCCCCTTGTTTGCCTTTAGAACCCACAATCGTAAGTTCTTTTTCGATACCTTGAGATTTAATGGTTACGACCAAGGCATCATCGTGACTTTTGGATTTATAATCTATTTTAGCCTCATAAGCCTTAACCCCTTTTATAGGTTGGTCGGGAAAAACAAACTGTGCATTTCCAATATTGTACAAAGAACGCATCATCAGCGGTTGAACAGAATCCTTGCTCACTTTACCCTGAAGTTTATCAGCCATTCGCATAAACTGCCCTTCAAAGGGAGTTCTCATTGTAAACTCTTTACCTTGCGTGTTGATATTAATGGCACCTGCGGTTTCTTTATTCAAAACAAAAAGGGTGTTGTGGATATTTTGTACTTCGCCTTCTTTCAAAAAATGCTCGTGACGACTTCCACCACCCGATTCTACCATTTTTAGGTATAGCACTCCTTTGGGATCTGGTTTGATCATTTCGGTTGCCCCCATGATATAGTTTTTGTAGGTAATTTCAAAGGGAGTCTGATCAAATTTTTCTGAAATCGAGAAATTATTATTCGTCACTGGAGATAATAGCAATTCTTTTTCGAGGATTCTACGTTTCATTTCACCATTATAATCTCCTTCTACAAATGCGGTCAAATAGGTTTTATCGGAAAAGAACTGGTTTTCAGTTTTGCCTTCTCTAATAGGCATCATCCCTTCATAACTGATGTAACGGGTTACGAAAGCACCTAATATTATAAAAATAAAAGACAAATGGAGCAATAAAGTAGCCCATTTTTCTTTTTTAAGGAGCTGATAGCGTTTGATATTACCAAAGAAATTGATAAAGAAAAACAGGTGAATTGCCTCAAACCATTTGGTATTGTATATCAATATTCGGGCGGTATCGGTATTGTATTCACTTTCAATAAAGGTTCCTAGAGCCATTGAAAAAGCATAGGATAGAAACAAGAAAGCCATTAGTCGAGTAGAAAACAAAAAGGAGAAAATCTTTTTTTCCATTATCAAGAAATTATAATTTTTAAAAGTGAAGCAAAAGTAAGGAAAAATCCTGAGTGATGAACTCGTTTTTGTCTGCTTTTAAGTCTTAATTAAGATTTGTAGAAAGTAGCATGATCCTCCTTTTAAGGCAGGCTAATAATACGATTTCCCTTAAAAAAGTTAGAAAAAAAGATATGATTTTATTTACAAGCGAATTAATTCCTACGAATTAAACTTTTTTTTCAATAATTTAGCCAAATGATTAGAGTCAGTATTATAGGATCTGGGAATTTGGCCTGCCATTTAATTGCAGCATTCGGGAGAGCGGAGCAAGAGGGATCAGACGTTAAGCTCGTTGAAGTTTATGCCCGACGAACGGAAGGCCTCTCTACCTTGGTACCATTTGATAAAATCTGTACTGATATCCATCAGTTGGCTGTAGCCGATTTGTATATTATTGCCGTAAGTGATTCGGCCATTGCAGGGGTTTCCTCCGAGCTATCTTTCAAAAACCGATTAGTCGTTCATACATCCGGCAGTGTTGCTTTAGACGATTTAGACTCTAACAATCGCAAAGGGGTATTCTATCCGCTACAAACTTTTACTAAAAACAAAGAAGTTGATTTCGGTGGGATTCCAATTGGTTTAGAAAGTCAAAATTCGACTGATTTTCAGCTTATAAAGAAAGTTGCCTCTGCAATATCTACTACCGTATTTGCCATGAATTCTAGTCAGCGAAAAGCCTTGCACCTGGCCGCTGTATTTGTCAATAATTTCACCAATCATCTTTATTCTTTGGCTGATGCTATTTGTGAGGAGCACCATCTACCCTTTGAAATTTTAAAGCCGCTGATTCGAGAAACTACTGAGAAAATAATGCTCCTTCGACCAGACGAAGCTCAAACAGGGCCTGCAAGTAGAGGCGATAGCGAAACTATACTATCCCATTTGGAACTCATTACTAAGGAGAACCAAAGAAAAATATACGAATTATTAACCCAATCCATACTAAATAATGGAAAGATCCTATAAAGAAATCATGAACGACATCAACACTTTTATATTTGATGTAGATGGCGTTCTTACCGATAGTTCGGTTCATATCACACCAACAGGAGAAATGTTGCGCGTCATGAATATTCGCGATGGTTATGCGATGAAAGCTGCTATAGAAAGTGGTTATACTGTTTGTATTATTTCGGGTGGCAGCAATGATGGTGTGCGCATTCGGCTTCGAAATTTAGGGATTACTGATATTTATTTATCCACCCCAGACAAGGTTGAAACCTTCAAAGAATTTACTGAACTATATAATATCCTCCCTGAAAACGTTCTTTATATGGGTGATGACATTCCCGATTTTCATGTAATGCAATTGGTAGGGCTACCTACTTGTCCTCAGGATTCCAGTCCTGAAATCAAGGCGATTTCTAAATACATCTCCCACAAAAACGGAGGTCGTGGAGCTGTTCGCGATGTTATTGAGCAAGTAATGAAAGTTCAAGGAAAATGGCATTTGCACTATAATGGAAAGTTTGATTAGTTCTTTTTTAAAACTCATTCGCTACCAAAATTTGCTGCTGCTGGCTTTTATGCAGTTGTTGTTTCGATTTGGCTTTCTGAAGTTTCAGGATATTCCTTTGGCTTTGGCTGATTGGCAGTATATTTTATTGGTATTGTCGACTGTTTTATTGGCAGCCGGCGGTTATGTGATTAATAATATTTTTGATCAGAATACTGATCTTGAAAACAAGCCTGAATCGGTTGTGATCGGCAGAGGAATTACTGAAAGTTTGGCTTACACAATTTACATGATCCTAACTTTTGCAGGAGTTGGCCTTGGCTTCTATCTTTCGAATGTTATTTTGAAACCCAGTTTTGCTGTACTATTCATTTTAATAGCTGCCACCTTATATATTTATGCTAGTACATTGAAACAAATGCCAGTCGTTGGAAATATCATTGTGGCATTTTTACTTTCATTTAGTGTTCTTATTATTGGAGTTTTTGATCTTTATCCTGCTACTTTTGAAGGCAATCAAAGTCAGATGGCAACCGTTTTTTCGATACTGTTTGATTATGCTTTCTTTGCTTTTATGATCAACTTCCTGCGAGAAATCGTAAAAGATATGGAAGATTACGAAGGCGATTTTAGTCAGGGAATGCGCACTTTAGCTATTGTTTTTGGCATTAGCCGAACTCAAAAACTCGTTTTTGTGCTCAGCTTTATGCCGTTGATTGTGCTTTTAAGATACATTAATGATTATTTTATCGCCAATAATCTTATCATCATGTCGCTTTATTCGCTGCTTTTTATTGTGGGGCCCTTATTGTATTTTATCATTCGAATTGCAAGAGCTAGGAGTGCGAAAGACTTCCATCTTTTAAGCAGTATTCTAAAGTATCTTATTTTCTTTGGGGTAATTTCCATCGCCATACTCACTTTTAACATCAAACACCATGCTTAGAGAAAAACTAAAGAATTACAAAATCATATTGGCTTCGGGTTCCCCGAGAAGACAGCAATTTTTAGCCGATATGGATTTGGACTTTGAGATTCGACTCAAAGAAATTGAAGAGCTATACCCTCCCAATTTGATTGAGGAAGACATCACCGATTATTTAGCGGTACTAAAAAGTGATGCTTTTGAAGGGGAACTTCAGGCTAATGAAATTCTGATTACGAGCGATACTATCGTTTGGCATGAAAAGAAAGCTTTGGGAAAGCCCAAAGATTATGCCGATGCTTTTGCTATGTTGCAGTCTTTATCCAATAAAACGCATTTAGTAATCACTTCTGTTTGTTTTAAAACCAAAGATAGTACGAAGGTCATTTCAGAAATTACAAAAGTTAGTTTTCACCCCCTTTCCGATGCCGAAATTAACTATTATCTCGAAAACTACAAACCTTATGACAAGGCAGGAAGTTATGGTATTCAGGAATGGATTGGATTTGTAGGTGTTTCAAAAATTGAAGGCTCCTACCCTAATGTTATGGGGCTTCCTGTTGATAAAGTCTATCAGTATTTAAGTACCTTTGGGGATTAAACAAGGATTATGTCATTTATAGAAACCTATTTTCAAGAAGAAGTTGCCAGCTTAATAGTAGTACTATTGACGCTATTATTGCGACTAGTTGTTTCCAAAACTATTAAGCGGTATGCCAAAAGCAGTCAAATTTTAGAACACAGAACCAATTTAGTAATTAAATATACGAGCATATTCATTAGTGTTTTGTTTGTTTTGGCCCTTTCTATTATTTGGGGTGTCCAAACCACGGATGTCATCGTTACCATTTCATCTGTGATTACGGTCATTGGTGTTGCTCTTTTTGCACAATGGTCGATTCTGAGTAACATTACTTCTGGAATTATTTTGTTGTTTTCTTTTCCATTTAAAATAGGCGATAACATTCAGATTCATGATAAAGATTTTCCAATAGAAGCTGAGATTCTAGATATTCGCGCCTTTCATACTTTGCTAATAAGTTCAGAGGGCGTGGAAATTAGTTATCCCAATAATCTGCTAATGCAGAAGGGCGTTTCGATTATGAAACATCCTCGAGAGGAAGCAAAAGAGTTTGTAGATTAATTCTTTCTTTGGTTTAAAACCAAAACCTTTTTTCCACTAAAATCATAATTGTTTCCCTATACAGGGTTCTATATTAATTGATATTAACTAAATTTATAGTAAATCCGAAATGAATTTGTGTGCTTCTCACTAATGTAATACCTTTTATTGAAAGAAGAGCGGAATAATTCTAACGGTTTTTTGTAAACGAACTAAGCAATCAAAATTTAATAATACAATTTATGGAAAGCGAGACAGAATTGAATACAAAAATAATGAACATAACAATGCTCATCCAGGAAAAGTATCCCGAATTAGTTCCGTACTTATTGGAGATGCCAGCTACGATTCCGATTGAGAAAACCCCCCGTATAAATTCGGACAACCTCCAAAAATATTATAATTCTTTATCGGAACTGCTCAGTAAATATATTTTGGAACATTCGGAATTTAAATCTTAAAAAGGCTCATGTGTGAATCATGTAAGTATTATAAATAAAAGTGTAACAACTTTAATTTGCTTTTGAACGATCTTTGTAAAACAATAACACCATTACACTTAAGTATTTTAACCATCAAATATTAAGTGTATCATAAAAATAAAAGACTGGAAGTCTTAATCAATAAAATCATTAAAAAATAAAATCATGGATTCAGGAAAAGTAGTATTAGGAGCATTAGCAGGATTAGCAACAGGAGCAATATTAGGCATTTTATTTGCCCCTGAAAAAGGTTCCGTAACCCGTCAAAGAATTGCAGACAAAGGAATGGATGCAGCAGACGAATTGAAAAATAAATATCAGGATTTAATTGATAGTTTAGGACAAAAACTAGAGACTGTGAAGAACCAAGGACTTAACTATTTTGAAGACGGAAAAGAATAATATCTTTCTTTAAATCAGTAAAATAGCTTTTAATAGCAGCATAATTTATATACAAAAGACAAATCAGAGAAAAGGCATGGGCTAATTCTATGATTTGTCTTTTTATAGTTATGGGAATGCTGTATTTATAGAATCCTAAATCTAATAGCATTGCGTTAATTATGTGGGAATTATATAAGTTTATTAAATAATTGTGTAAATAATTAGCTGCAATAGTTTCGCAAATTTGCTTTATTAATAATGATAACTTAAAAAAAATTAAAATGAAAAAATCAACCCTTTATTTAGTACTATTATTTGCAACAGTTAGCTTATTCCCAAACCATTTATTGGCTGCGGAAAAGGAAGTAAATCCAATTAGTGCTCCAGCGAAAGAATTACCAGCTGAAGTAAAATTAATGGTTAACCGGATTGAAGAAATTAAAGCGATGGATAAATCGGATCTAAGTTCATCTGAAAAAAAAGAATTAAGAAAAGAAGTACGTTCCTTGAAGTCTCAAGTAAGAGCATCAGGACATGGAGGAATCTATCTTTCGGTAGGAGCTATTATTATAGTCGCACTTGTTTTAATTTTGATTTTATAATTTAAAACCTTACCAACTAATTTATAGATTACTATTGTATAATTACTTACAGAATAAAGTGCGCCAATTAAATGTTAATACGATCAAGTGGCACAGTTGTTGGCTTTGACTAAAGGAATTCAAATTGTGCAGCACTATAAATTAATATTTTAAAACAAATCAAATGAAAACTCTAAAACTAATTGCTTTAGGAATTATTCTTTTAGCATCGACTGCCATAGAAGCACAAGTTTCGATCAACTTAAATATAGGAAATCCACCAGGATGGGCTCCAGTAGGTTATTCAAATGTAGATTATTATTATTTACCCGATATCGAAGCTTATTATGACAACAGAGCTTCCGTCTTTATATATTTTAATGGAGGAAGATGGATTCGTTCCAGAAACTTGCCGAGACAATATAGAAACTATGATTTGTATGGTGGATATAAAGTAGTTCTTAATGATTATCATGGGTCTAGACCTTATGCCAACTTTAATAGTGATAAAAACAAATATCGTAAAGGTTATAAAGGAAGAGCACAAAGGTCATTGCGTGAAAGACCCGGAAATAATAGAAATAACCATTACAGTCCATCCAGAGGAAACGATAATCGAGGAAGAGGTGATGATAGAGGACGTGATAATCGCGGAAGAGAAGATGACAGAGGACATGATAATCGCGGTGGTAAAGACAAAAAAGGAAGAGATTAAATAAATCAAATTGCATTTTATAAAAAAGAGCAAAGACAGTAATTGTCTTTGCTCTTTTTTTATTTGTTAAAGAAGGCCAAAGAAAAATACGGTTTCAATCCTATTTACTATATTTGGAACTGATTAATTTTTAGAATATGCCCCACTTTAGACTCTTATTACTTTGTGTTTCCGTATTAATTTTTGAATGTAGTTTTGCTCAAGCACCACAAAAACCGAATGCTTCAGAGATCTATACGCAAATTCAGAAGCTCAATATTCTAGCTTCTGTACTCTATATTGCCGCGCATCCCGATGATGAAAATACCAGTTTGATCTCCTATTTGTCGAATGAAAAAAAAGCACGAACTGCCTATTTATCATTAACACGTGGTGATGGTGGTCAAAATTTAATAGGTACCGAATTAAGAGAGTTGCTCGGAGTTATAAGGACACAGGAACTCTTAGCCGCCCGAAAAGTAGATGGAGGAGAACAGTTTTTTTCCAGAGCCAATGATTTTGGTTTTTCTAAAAACCCCAGCGAAACGCTCGAAATCTGGAATAAAGAAGCTGTATTGAGTGATGTGGTTTATATCATACGCCAATTTCAGCCGGATATTATTATTAACCGCTTTGATGCCCGATCTCCTGGAGCTACCCACGGTCATCACACTAGTTCTGCCCTACTGAGCTTAGAAGCTTTTGATCAAACTAATAAGCCTGAAATCTATCCAGACCAATTAAAATTGGTTGCACCTTGGCAGGCAAAACGGGTTTTCTTTAATACTTCCTGGTGGTTTTATGGTAGTAAAGAAAAGTTTGACAAGGCCGATAAATCCAATATGATGGCTATTGAAACTGGTGTATACTATCCTTTGATAGGGAAATCAAATCAGGAAATTGCTGCTTTGAGCAGAAGCAATCATAAATCTCAAGGTTTTGGAACCAGTGGAAGTCGCGGAGAGGAATACGAATACCTCGAGTTTTTAAAAGGAGATCCTCTACTTGACAAATCAAATCTATTTGAAGGAATTGATACCAGCTGGAATCGAGTTGAAGGAGGAAAAGCGATTGGCGAAATGGTTTTAGAAATAGATAAGAATTACGATTTCAAGAATCCAGAAGCTAGTATTCCTGATTTAGTTAAGGTCTATGTGATGATTCAGGCACTAAAGGAAGATCATTGGAAGCCAGTGAAATTAGAAGAAATCAAGAAAATTATTGCTGCTTGTAGTGGTTTGTATATAGAAGCCGTTGCTGCAAATCAAGAAGCTGTGCCAGGAAGCAAGCTCAAAATTAAAGTGGAAGCAATTAATAGAAGTGCTGTTCCTATGCAGTTAGTCGGATTAAATTCGGTGCCCGAATCCAATTCCCCTTTCACAGTATTGGAACTAGCGAACAATAAAGTACGGAATATTGATCTGGAATTGCCGCTTGGCTCCAATACCAATTATACCCAACCTTATTGGCTAAGCACTTCAGGAACAGAAGGCATGTATCAGGTAGATAATCCAAAACAAATAGGACTTCCTGATATCATTCGAGACCTTAAAGTCAGTTTTACAATTGCCATAAATGGTGTTAGAATTCCTTTTGAACGAGAGGTCATTTATAAATATAGTGATCCAAAAAAGGGAGAAGTATACGCACCACTTGACATTATTCCGGAGCTAACCAGCAGTTTTGTAGACCGAGTGGTCCTCTTCAATTCGAACCAACCAAAGAACATTCAAGTTAGAGTAAAGGCTGGAAAAGATGCTATTAAAGGAAATGTTGAATTGGATTTACCCAAAGACTGGACAGTGATTCCGAACTCCATACCCTTCACTTTTAATAAAAAAGGGGAAGAAAAAACCGTTTCTTTCACAGTAAATCCATCGACACAGTATGAATCCGTTGTAGCACGAAGTACCGCTATTTCAGATGGAAAACGTTTTGATAAAGAACAAATCAGCATCGAATACGAACACATTCCGAGACAGCAGGTTTTAAGACCGGCCCAATCTAAATTTTTAAAATTAGACCTGAAAATAGGGACTGAAAAAATTGCTTATATTATGGGAGCTGGTGACGAAGTTCCTCAGAGTTTGAGACAAATGGGTTATGAAGTAAGTCTTTTGAAAGCGGAAGAAATTAGCCTTGAAAAACTAGCTGCTTTCGATGTTGTAATAATCGGAATCAGAGCTTATAATACCTTGCCTGCTTTAGTTAAGGTTCAAAATATCTTATTTGATTTCGTAAAAGAAGGTCACAATATGATTGTACAATACAATACAGCGGGAAACTTGCTTACAAATGAAATAGCACCGTTTCCTTTAAAATTATCGGGTGATCGAGTAAGTGAAGAAAATGCTGAAGTTCGGTTTTTGGCACCCAATCATTCCGTATTAAATTTTCCAAACATCATTACATCTGCCGATTTCAAGGGCTGGAAACAAGAACAAGGTTTGAATTACCCTAAGGAATGGGATGCGGCCTTCACTCCTATTCTATCTTCCAACGACAAGGGAGAAACAGAAAAAAAGGGAGCTTTATTAATTGCAAAATATGGAAGAGGTAATTATATTTATACTGGTTTGAGTTTCTTTAGAGAATTATCAGAAGGTGTGAGCGGTGCTTATCGATTGATGGCCAATCTAATTTCGGTCCCAGAAAACGAAAACTAATTGAAATTAATACACGTTATAAAATGGAAATAGACAAAAGCACGCAATGGAAAAAAAGCTATACCTGGGTATTGATAATCAATGGTATTTATATTTTAATCTTTGTTTTAATCATGCAAATTTTCTCCTAGTATGCAGCAATTAGATTGGATCGTATTGATAGTAACCCTACTTTTTATTGTTGTTTATGGTGTATGGAAAACCAAAGGCAGTAAAAACGTAGAAGATTATATACTAGGAAGCAACGAAACGCCTTGGTATGTGGTGGGTTTATCGGTTATGGCAACACAAGCCAGTGCCATTACCTTTTTGTCTACACCAGGACAAGCCTATCATGACGGGATGGGATTTGTACAGTTTTATTTTGGATTGCCATTGGCTATGGTTGTTATCTGTGTGACCTTTATTCCTATATATCACCGCTTAAAAGTATATACCGCTTATGAATATTTAGAACAGCGATTTGATCTAAAAACGCGTTCTCTGGCTGCTATTCTATTCCTTTTTCAAAGAGGATTGGGAACAGGATTAACCATATATGCCCCTGCTATTATATTATCTGCCTTGTTAGGGTGGAATCTAACATTAATGAATATCAGCATTGGTGTTTTGGTAATAATCTATACTTTTTCAGGAGGAACTAAGGCCGTTAATGTGACTCAGAAGCAACAGATGTTTGTAATTATGTCGGGGATGATTATCACCTTTTTCCTGATTTTGCATCTCTTGCCCAATGATATGACATTTAGTAATGCATTGCATATTGCTGGTGCAAATGACAAAATGGATATCGTCGATTTTTCCTTTGATCCGGGAACTCGCTACACTTTTTGGAGTGGTATAACCGGTGGTTTCTTTTTGGCTTTGTCTTATTTCGGAACTGATCAATCCCAGGTGGGACGTTATTTATCTGGAAAATCCATTCGTGAAAGTCAGATGGGACTTATCATGAACGGTTTTTTGAAAGTTCCTATGCAGTTTTTCATCTTATTAATTGGAGTCATGGTTTTTGTATTTTTTCAGTTCAATCCCGTACCATTGAATTTCAATCCGAACAATAAAGTTATCGTATCCAATTCTATTTACAATAATCAATACAAGTTATTAGAAAATAAGTTGAGTAAATTATCCGAAGAAAAAAAGGAAATCAATCTGTTATATATCGAACATTTAAATCAGAATTACGACAATCCCATTCTGAGAAAAGATTTGGTTACCCTTTCTAATAAGGAAAATGATTTAAGAGATGAAGCTCGAGAATTAATATCTAAGGCCGATTCTAAGTCAGAAACCAATGACAAGGATTATGTATTTATCCATTTTATATTGCATTATCTTCCCAAGGGATTAATCGGATTACTATTGGCTGTAATTTTGTCGGCAGCAATGTCATCAACGGCTTCGGGAATCAATGCCCTTGCATCGACTACGGCAATAGATATTTATAAAAGAAATCTAAAAGGAGAACGTTCCGAGAAACATTATGTCAATGCCACTAAGTTTTTTACTGTTCTGTGGGGAATTATCGCCATCCTTTTTGCTTGTGTTGGAACCTTGTTTGAGAATTTAATCCAATTGGTAAATATAATAGGCTCTATTTTTTACGGCACGGTATTGGGTATTTTTCTGGTAGGTTTCTATGTGAAATATGTAAAAGCTAAAGCAATCTTCTGGGGAGCTGTTATTAGCCAATTGACTATCTTTTATATTTATTATCTGGATGTTGTCAGTTTCCTCTGGCTCAATTTCATAGGAGCCATGCTCACCTTAGTCTTATCTATTTTACTTCAAACACTATTTAGAAAAGACCCTCTTTTAACAATATAAAAAAAATCCCGTCCTGAGTATATCAAGACGGGATTTTTAAATTATATAAAGCAAATTATTTTTTATTCCATTCGATAATAGAATCGGAATTCATTTTTACATAATCTGCATTCTTAGCCTCAGTTGCTGCTGCCAATGATAATTTAGCGGTTTCTATAGCCCCTTTTTTATCACCAAGTTTAGCCTGAATCAACGATTTTTGTCTGTAGATCCAAAAAGGTTTATCTTTACTTAATTCCAAAGCTTTGTTCACATAAGTAAGTGCTTTGTTCAAATCACCATTTGATTGGTAGTAGAACTGAGCGGCAGCATTATAATCGGCTGCAGTTGGACCTGCTAGTACTTTTTCAATATTTGCAAGAGTTGTTTTTTGAGTAGGCACTTCAATTTTTAGAGCCACAAGGGTATTTTCCCAGGAAATTTCAAGATGTGCAAAATTATTATCCAAATGATTGATTGCAATTGTAAAAGTTTCCACTGGGCGATTTAATTGTTCTGGAGTTGCAGTTGCTTTTAAAGCTACTTTTGAATCGTCCCAAGTAGTTGGATTTCCCCAATTATCAGTGGCTGTGTAAAAAATAATATCCCAAGTATCTGCTTTAGGCATTGTATACAAGGAATATTTCCCTTTTTTCAAAGTCTTCCCTCCAATAACAACATCTTCACTAAACGAAATAATAGTATTTTCGTTGGCACCTGTTCTCCATATTTTACCAAAGGGAACTAAATCACCAAAAATAGTACGTCCTTTGGCACTTGGACGGGAATATTCTAGACCAATATCGGTTAAACCAACGACTTGGTCTACGATTGCTTTCGGACTTGCTGCCGGAGCTTTTAATTGAGCTTCTACTGAAAGCGTAGTGATAACTAGCGCTAGTGCAATAATTATTTTTTTCATCATTTTTATTTTTATGAATTAGTTTTCAAAAATACACATTTAAAGGTTTTCTAATGTTAATTAAAGTATAATTATATATTTATTGTTTATCTTTTAATTGATAAGATTAAACAATTATCTATCTTTACCAAAATAAAAATAATGAAAATTTATACTAAAAGAAGCATTTTAAATTTGCCTATTAGTCTTGATGAGGCATGGGAATTTCTTAGTAACCCAAGAAATCTAAAGACAATAACTCCTGATTATATGGGGTTTATTATTGAATCTGGGGCTGATCGCCCTATGTTTTCCGGGCAAATTATACAATATATAGTCACTCCAATTTTGGGAATCAAAACGAAATGGGTTTCCGAAATCACTCATTTTGAATACCAGAAATATTTTGTAGACGAGCAACTTTTTGGGCCTTACTCGCTATGGCATCACAAACACTTTATCAGAGAAATCCCAGGTGGGGTAGAAATGGAAGATATTATAGATTACAAAGTACCACTAGGAATATTAGGACAATTGGTACATCCTTTTTTGGTTAAACCTAAATTGGAAGAAATATTTAACTATCGTCAGAAAAAACTAATCGAATTATTTGGAGAATATAAAGGATAAAATTATGAAAAACATATTATTAATAGGCGGTTCTTACGGAATCGGATTGGCCATTGCAAAAGCATTAGAACAAACGAACACTGTTTATGTAGCTTCTAGAAGTGCAGAAGGATTAGAAGGTTTAAACGTAACCCACATTCCTTTTGATGCTTTAACTGATACCCTTGATTCGGCTAACTTGCCAGCGGTAATTGACGGATTCGTTTATTGTCCAGGAAGCATAAACCTTAGACCCTTTAGAGGATTGAAATTAGAGACTTTTGAAAGTGATATGCAGATTAATTTCTTTAGCATGGTCAAAGTTATTCAATCTATTTTACCCCAACTGTCGGCTTCCAATCAATCGAGTATTGTCCTTTTTAGCAGTGTGGCTGCAAGTATGGGAATGCCTTTTCATACGAGTGTCGCTGCAGCAAAAGGAGCTATTGAAGGATTCGCAAAAGCTTTAGCTGCTGAATATACCCCAAAAATAAGAGTGAATGTAATTGCACCGTCCTTGACACAAACTCCATTAGCTGATAAATTCCTAAATAATGAAAGCAAACAGGAAAAATCAGCTGAAAGACATCCACTAAAACGTTTTGGTCAGGCTGATGATTTGGCACAAATGGCGCAATTTTTATTGGGAGAGCAATCCAGTTGGATTTCTGGACAAGTAATGCATGTTGATGGCGGAATGTCATCCTTATTGGTAAATGGATAAATTTTCCCTTATCTTTAGAATTATTACAATTAAATTGATTTTATGACAGTATTCTGGTTTAGACGTGACCTCCGACTTGATGATAACAAAGGTTTTTTTGAGGCTTTAAATGGTGGACTTTCTGTTTTGCCTATTTTTATTTTTGATAAAAACATCTTAGATGAACTTCCCAAAGACGATGCACGTGTTAATTTTATTCATGAATTAATTCAAAAAATTAATGCTGGTTTAAAAGAAAAAGGGAAATCTCTGGCTGTTTTTTATGGAGAGCCCGCCGCTATTTTTAATCGGCTGGCACAGGAAAACAAAATCGAAAAGGTATTTACTAATCACGATTATGAGCCCTATGCCAGACAGCGGGATTTGGCTGTTTTCCAAGTTTTCAAAGAACATTCCATTGAATTTCACACCTTTAAAGATCAGGTGATTTTTGAAAAAAGTGAAGTTACAAAAGACGAT
>Ga0209084_1000878_pt1 | contig 26994 bp, 47 predicted proteins | sample C_130820_MF_Meta_FD_187309 | JGI IMG/M metagenome (GOLD analysis project Ga0209084, IMG submission 187309) | Freshwater microbial communities from Lake Croche, Canada to study carbon cycling - C_130820_MF_MetaG (SPAdes) (version 2) | ecosystem: Environmental > Aquatic > Freshwater > Lake...
CTGTACCACTACTAGCTGTGTAATCAGAGCCTGTTAGCAATACGCCGTTTACATAGATTTGAAGATACCCCACTGCATAGGTAACTGTAAACGCTGTTTGCCCTGCTGTAGCGGTAAAAGTAGTTCTTGTATATGCACTACCGCCCCCACCGCCTGAAGAATTAATTGTAACTACACCAGTCCCACCAGCAGGAGAAATAGTTACGTTTGTTCCAGCAATGATTTGAGATACACCACCGGTAGCAGCAGACCAAGTTGCTGTTGTTCCGTTAGAAGTTAAAACATAACCATTTGTGCCTATTGCTAGTCGAGTAGAACTATTAGTACCATTACCAATAATTAGGTCGCCTGTAGTGGTAACCGGAGACAAAGCATTAAACGCTGCTGATGCAGTAGTCTGCCCACTACCGCCGTTAGCAATAGGTAAGGCTGTACCAGAATAAGAGATTGCTAACGTACCACTACTGGTAATTGGTGAACCAGAAACAGACAAAAACGCTGGAACAGTTGCAGCCACCGAGGTGACGTAGGACAGTGAAGGAATATCAGCAGTTGTTAAAGCGCGAAAACTTGGTGCTGCGGGTACCCCAGATGTAGGGCCAATAAATACCAAATTTGCGGTAGTTAGTGAAGAACCAGTGCCTCCGTTAGCAATTGGAAGTGTCCCAGTTACACCTGTAGAAAGCGGCAACCCCGTAGCATTAGTAAGAACACCGGATGCCGGTGTGCCCAAAGCGTTGCCAGACTGATACTTATCTGTATTGAGGTTACTAAAATTGGTATCGACCTCCGTATTGGTTAACGGAGAGCCTTTAACCGAACGAAGAACGATGGTTGACATTAGCTAGTCCTTAGCTGACAGTAATTGTCCAAGTAATACTCATTACGTCGGCTGCGCCCTTGTTAACAACTGCAAATACTGTACGGCAAAGCATTGTGCCCGCGCTAGCGGCGTTAAAAACACCTGCTTCAGTAACAGCACCAGTACCTGTACCGGCTGGGAACGACGCAACATACGTTACCACATTGGTAGCCGCTGTACCGCTTGTCAAAGTTACCCGCGAACTAGAAATAACAGTTTGCAGCGTTGTATCGCCAACAGCGGCGGCTGTAGTACCAGTGCCAAGTTCCATCCAACCCATAACAGTAGATGCAACACCAACTATACGAGATGCAATGAAAGTTTTGCCTGTTGTGACAACTAAATTTTTAATTTCACGGGAGTCTTTTACAACCCCATCTGAACCAATGATATCAATTTTGACATCACCAGTAATTTTAATATTATCGTTTACCATAAACTACTCCTGTTTAAAAAGTTCTAGATTCCCCGACGTAATCTTCAGCAAAATAAGTAAAATCACAATACCCTTGGGATATTAATGTACCACTATCTGCTGAGGAAAACGAGTCTGAAAACACTTTAGTACTAGCTACTATAGAGCTATCTGAGGTTGATACAGTGTTATTTGTATAGTCCGAAAAAGACCATTCCGGGCCTGCTGCGTCTGATAAATCGTTTAGTGCAAAAGAGTCATTAAAGAATTTACTTACCCCAAATGCAATTACACTTGATGCGTCTGATATAGTAACTGTATCAGAATAAAGCGGGCTAACTAATAAACTATTAGAATCCGAAGAGTTAACTACATCGTTTACAGCACGGATAAAAATTAATACTGTTACTAAGTTATCAGTTAGTGTGGCAGTATCATTGAGATTTTTGCCTGTACTTAATACCTGTGTGTCAGTTAATATAAACGCATCAGCATCAGCAATTTTTGATATATTTAAGCTGGCTAAATCAGCAATACTAAAAATATCAGTAATGTATTTAAACTTACCTGTTGTATCTAAATATGCGCTTGCAACTAAAAGAATATACGCTACATCTACTACAGGATAAACCCTAGTAGCACCTACTACTGGAACAACTGTAGAAACACCTACTCTTAGTTTTACCGAAGTAACTATTGCAGAAGTGTTATTACCAGTTATTTGCGCGGGCATTAGAAATCACTCCGCACCTTAAATTTTAAAAGGTCGTATACAGTTTGAATTTGTCCATCAGCAAATGTAATTTGAATTTCACCTTCATAGTCACCGGCAGCCCCAGATAACATTTCAGGAGCAGAAGAAGGATAAAAAGTAACTTGCCCATTAAGGGCGTCTGTCACTGATCCAGTCACAGTAGCTTGTAATGTTGTTGACCCAACTGCGCGAAACTTTAAAAGAACTGTAGCTCCAGATAAATTAATAGCCGCGCTAGTTACATCATCTGTAATGGCGCATACCAACGCAGGGCGCGTATCGTCTTGGACAAGTTTAATTTTATCGGTCATACAAGCCTCTGGAATTCAATCTGTACCGATGCACGAGTCAGCCCTTTGTTAACTTGCGTGCGAACATCAGCCATTACATCGTTGAATCGTTTTAAGTACTCAAGGGACGTTTTTAAGTCGTAGTATGGTTGATTCGGTGTATTGTACAAACGCGCACGCGCTCCATAGGCAATATCTTCAAGAAACCGTTCATAGATTTCCTCCTTTACACCTGTAGACGCTCGGCTAGGGGTGAGCGCTGCCCGTATACGAATTTTTCCAGCTTCCGTTACTTGTGGGTAGGGTACTAACTGGATTTCTTGTGAAGAAGGACGAAAGTAGTAATACGGATTACCACCCAACGTATTCCAGTTGGTGCTACGATAAATTTGCGTCAACTGCTCAATTGATTTTGGCACAAGGAATGAGTCCCCATACCATACTTCAACAACATCAGCAATTTTGTATGTGCCATCGTTTGGCTCAAGATCGTATTTACTAATGCCAGAAATTCCAGACATAGAATCAAGGTTGTCTTGGATATACCGGGTTTCTTGGCAGAATTGAATACATGCGTTTCGTATGGCTTGAATAGCCACAATTTCGGGTACATCCCGAACGTAAGGCATAACCTCGACCAGAAAATTGTCGTAGGTAACTTCGCTCATGACATAGACCCGCCGACGTTAGGATTGCGTGGCAAAAGCGCCTGTTCTGGGCCTGCTTTGACTTCTGACTGCTCTTTGACGCCAACAGACGCAGTAAACGTGGTCAAGTACATTTGACCAAGCGCTACACCCGGAGCATATTCAGCATCTTTGGTGCAAGCCCTGTACATAATGTAATCAAAAAGTGGCATTTGGTATACATCAAACATTGGGATAACCTGTGACTCAGAAGTCAGATCAGATGGCTGTGCTGAGTAGTTTATCTCAAGGTAGTTTGTCCCCGTGCTCGGCGGATAAACGTAGTAAGCCGTTTGATCTTGTAGATCATAGATATAGTTCTGCGTGACTGCACTTGCTGTGGCTGTATGCCAACTTGGGTTAAACCCGTCAATCAGTTCACGAGAAATAACACGTACAGCACGACCCGGAGTCGTACCTGTAGTGCCCATGTTTCGATAAATACCTAAAAGTAACCATCCGCCTGTGGGTAAAAGCTGGCGCGTGCCTGCGGTAAGTTGTACAGCTCCGGGCGTATTAGTTGCAGTAGGCTGCATAAGAACAATCTGCCGCAGACCATCATTAAGCGACTTAAGTAGTTCAGCCCTTGTCCATCTAATGCCTGCAATATCAATAAGCTGCGAGGCAGCTTTGTCAATAATTGTGCCTGCGGTTACAGTTGCCATGCTCTACCTTTGAAGAATAGGGGCCGAAGCCCCTATATATTAAGCACCTTTAATGGCAATCCAAGTTGCGGCTGTGTCATCCACTTTAATAAATTTAGTAACTGTAAGAGTCGACAACGAATAGGCTGCACCTGCCGTGCCCCCATTTATAACGCCTGTCGATGCTGTTGCAGAACCATAAACTTTTAAAGTAGCGGCTGAAGTGTTTGCTACCACAACTGTATCACCAGCTACACGGTTTGTAGGAAGGGTTACCCCGTCTGTTGTACTAGCGACAACTGTCGATACCACGTTTATATCAGCAGTCAAAGCCGTACCAGTTGTAATGGTAGTACCAGCAGCAGCAATACCAGTTGCCACAGTACCAACAACACCGGCGGCTTGAGTGCCGTATAAACCGCTAATTACCAAGTCATTTTTCGTAGTCATGTTTTTTCCTTTAGGTAAGAAAAGCGGGGCCGAAGCCCCGCCTTATTCTTTAGCCTGCGACATTCAAGAGAGCCAGACCGTTGGCCTGAGCTACTTGGGTGCCATAGACGTTCAGACCGCGAACCAGCGTACCGAAGTCGTTGGGGTTTTGCAGGGACTCAACCTTGGCAATTTGCGATGCAAAGGTGATGGCAGATTTGTGGCCTGCAACAACAGCGTGACGCTTCAGAGCACTTGTCAACGTGGCATCAGTGCCAGTGTTGGGGTTCATGTAGGTCTTACCAGCAGCGCCGCGTGGGACGAGGTTGGAGACATACACAGTGAAGCGGTCAATCATACCGATCTTGCCGTTGCGCAGAACGCTAGCAGCATCACCCATGAACTGGGCTTGAGCCAAGTTCGATTGCATCAAGATTTGACGCTCAGTGGGGGTGATAACCAACCAACGGTCAGTCTCAGGCACGTTGTTTTCATCCAACACGCTGGACAAAGCGGTGATGCTTTGCAGGATGTTAGCAGCGGTCAACGCGACAGGAGCTAGATCAGTACCTAGATTGAACGAGGCAGAGATAGCACCGGCAGTAGCGCCTTGGTTAGCGGCAGCGCCTTGGTTGTAGTTCGTGTACAAGATGTCCTTGTCGATCTGAATCTTCATCTGCATGGCGGCGTCATTGGTGAACATGTCCATCAATTTAGGCTTGGCTTGCAGTTCCAACACGTTGTTGACGTTCACACCAAAGTACTTACCCTTGTTGATAACCAACTGGATAGTGCTAGGAGCAGGTACTTCATAAGCCAAATTTTGACCGATGCTGTAGCTGTTAATGGTGATCGAAGGGATCGTGTTGATAATCACGGTGTCACCCATGCCGGTGATATCACCTTGCCAGTCGGTATTGGCGATTTCGCCAAAAACGGTGGCGGCATAGAATTTCTGGGCCAGCTTGCCAGACCAGAGGGCGGGGATAAAGGAACCGGAATAAGCGGTGCCAGAATAAGCAACCTGACCACCGGGGGTGTTAAAACCACCCGAGTTAATGGGATAGGCTGCTGCTGCGGTAATAGTAGACATGGTATGTTCCTAATTCAAAAATGATTTGGCTAGGCCACCATGCTTGGGGACTATCTAATTCGTCCTTCAGCGTAGGCGGCATGAATTTCTGCTTCAATCTTCGCCGCTTCATCGTTTGTAATCTTGTTCTTCATCCAGTCATCGTAAAACTGCGAAATTTCAGCTTGGCTAAAGTTCGGTTTTTCGGTTCCCAAATTCTGAGCAGGCGTACTACGAGAGCGAGTCGGCGCTACTTGACTCGAAAGACTCGGTGTTCTTTGTTGGGTCTTAGGGGTAACCATGGATTTGTACTGATTGAAAATTGCAGCCGTTCGGTCTGCGTCAAATGCCTCATAAGCATTATTCAATCCATACTGACGTGGCAGCCCGTAAACCGGGTCTACTTCAGCCAACCATGCCAAGAAACCTGAATCTACATTCAAAGCTTCCCAGTCAGGAATTTTTGTGCTCAAGCTGGATAGGAACCTGTCTTTATCAGATACCACCTGCCGATCACTTACGTTCCCAAGCTTACCTTTTAACTCTCTGATTTCCCCAAGCAACTCAGCATTGCGATTCCGAACTTCGGAAACTTTTTGCTCAGAGGCACGGTCAATCAAATCCAACAAGTCAGAACCAAATGCTTCTTTGTCTTGTTCAGTGATAAGAGTCGATTTCGTCGTCGATGGCGTATTAATCTGTTGTACTTTGGCAGCAGCATTCTCAGCAATCAAGCCTTGAACCTGTTGGTTCAGTTCTCGTGTCTGTGCGTGCAGTCGTGGCACTTCAGCGTCATACATTCCCTTGAGCGTCAGGTACTTTCGTTCCCACGTTTCTTCGGGCACCGTCTTCGGTTGCGGCTCTTGCGAGACTGGTTGCGGCGGGTCGTTCGCTTCTAATTGAAGGTCTGGATTCTGGTTAGTCTCCGCATTTGCTGCGGTCTGACCGTTCATCTGGGCTACATACGCATCTGCGTCATCAATTTGCTGCTGAATTACTCGTGGCAATGCCATATCTCTATCTCCTTCGCTCCGACTACGCTTTGAAACTCCGACTTTACGGTCAGTTTCTATTCGCTTACGGTCTGCTACTTTAGGGTTTCAAATTTGACTGTAATCTCCGACTTAACGGTCTGATTACTGTCTTCGGGTTTTGGCAAACAAGGTTTCCCCTTGTTCCACCATCTCAAGGATTTCCTTGAGTTCGATTTGTCGGCCTTGCAGCCGACTCTTCATTTCTTCACCTGTTGCTTCGCCAAGTCTTTCAAGAGTCTCTTGGCGTCGCGCTTTTAAATATTCTACCAGTGGTTGCATGTCTTGGGTACGCATCAGTGAGAAACACCGAGCTACCCGATCATCGACACGAATCACTTATTTGCACATTCCGTCAGTTTTGGCACATTCAGAAGTGTATTCAGCACCGCCGCGTTTACCCAAACTCATAATATCGCCGTTATTGCCGCCTGCGCCTTGCGAGGCTGGGCCTTTAGACATACCGTCAGTTTTGGCGGATTCCTGCGCGTATTCTTTGGAACGCGATTCCATTGGTTTGATAGCTTGCATAAAAAACTCCTTTGTGTAGATAATATACTAAAAAATTACACTGTCAACTGGGGATTCCAGCCTGTGGTGCAAAATTATTCGTCACTGCTGCGCCATTTTCAAGTTGCGCACCGGGGGCGGGGGCCGGAGGTGATCCCCCAGCTTGGGACTGCCCACTTGCTTGGTTGGCCTGCATCTGTTGCTGCTGGGCCATCTGTTGCTGCATAAGCATACGCTGTTTAATAATCTCAACCGGAGGGACGATAAGGTCTGGGTTAAGGTCAAGGGTTTTAGCCGACTGCCGTAGCAATTCTGCAATACCTTCCATACCAACCACCTGCTGGACAACTGGGCTTTGCAGCGCAATTTGCAGAAACTGGTTTTGACGGACTTGGGCTTGTTCTTTCTGAACCAGCGAAGCAGCACCGCGTGCGCGACAATTAACATCACCCTTTAGGTCAGGGTCAGAACCGTAACGCATATTATAAAAATACAGCCGGTTAATTGCGGGTTCAATAACTGCATTATCAATATTGGCAATAACCTGTTTAATAGATTTGCCTGCGTTAGTCATCAACATAGACATACCCGAAGCGGTACGTCCAGCACCACCCGCAGGGCTATCGCCGGTCATATACCTAGGTATACCCGTGTATTCATCTGCCAGCGTAGCAAACTTTTCATATACAGCCATTAACTCCTGCGCAAGCGAATTTGGCTGGTAAAACTGCATTGGTGGCGCACTGCCAGCCATTGGGTCGGACGTAACCTGCCAGACCTTCCATGGATATAGCTGGGTAATATTCTCGCCCTGCGGCAGCCGGTCAATGTTGTAAACCACCTGTGGGCCGGACGAAATGGACATGTTATTGACCAACGACCTTGCGGCTGCGTTGCAAATGTCCTGTGTATCACGGCACAAGTCGGCTACGGAGTTACCCCAAAATGCACCGGGGACTTCTTCGTAGGACGCCTTAAAGTACGGCTTGCGGCCTAATGGATCGGGGTTTACTGCGGCTTTAATCACCCAGTGGCCCACTACCCAGCCCTCAATCGGATAATCCATTAAAGGGTCTGGAATTTCTTCTTCCGTTAAACCCCAGTCAAGGAGTAACTGCCCTTGCACGCTGCCCCAGTATTGAAGCGCGTCAATGAGTTCAGACGGGTTCTGCTGTACGCCCATGGTTGACTTGCCCTCAGCCGCAGCCTTGTTCATGTCAACGTAAATCCAGTCGCGTAGACCGCCTTTGCCATATTCTTCCAGCACGCCACGGATGGCATTCTCGCTGTAGCCCTCAACGCCAATCATGGCTTGCAGGTCAGACCGGGACAGCTTATGGCGCTCAATGAGCGCACCGCCATCGTCGATATCCGTCATGTCCGCAGCGGGGTACAGATTAAACGGGTCAACTCGTTCCCACTCAAGGCAGAGTTCATCAACTACATCAAGCTTAAAGTGACCAGCCGCACCGGGAACCCACTTCATCTTTGGGCGCTTGCGGACAACCGGCCCCTTCATGATTGCAGAGGGAAACGTGGTGATATCGTCTAGGAAATCGCTGAACGCCTTAGACCAATTGCCTTCATACAACTGGTCTTCCATCTTCAGTTCCATACGCTCAGCCGTGCGTTTTGCCATGTCCTGTAGGTGAGACATCGCCATGTCCTTCATCTCAAGCAAACGCTCACGCACCTGCTGATTTGTCGGGGGTGTACCAGCCATGTATAGCTGCTGCACTTCCTGCTGCGCCTGCTCCATGATTGACTGCACTTGGTCAGGTGGGAGGTCTGGCATCGGGCTTGGTTTGATAGTCCAAGGCTTATCCTCAGCGGCAGTGACAAGGGTATCTTTCAACCAGCTAGAAGCCGCACGACATTTGTTTGATGTCAGCATCATGTAGATAGTGGCGCTACCCTGCTCACGTAGCTGGGCCAGCTTGTCAGGGTCATATTCCCCGCGCCGTGCCCGGACAGACTTGAGCATCTTGATCTCAGAAGTCTGCTGCTTTGCCAGCATGGCAGACATCCATTTCATACGAATATACCCAGCCAAAGCTTGTACTACAGGCTGAGAATTAGCCCGTTGTGCTTCGGCCTTTGCCTCGTCCTGAAGCCCTTTGAGAGACTTAATAGTGACAAGACCGCCTGCCGAAACTACTCCCGGCGCATTGCTGTTCGTAATATTTAAGCCAAGTTGCATATGTGCCACATCTTTGTTTGGGGGTGTGTAAACGATTTTGGTTTACGTGTCAAGTCCAGACATAATCTACTCTCTTGACCTCAACCGCTTTGCGCGTCCAAGAATCCCCAGTTACGTTACCGTCTGCGTGTAGGCACGCATATTGATGCGCGTCTGCAATGTGGGAATGCGAATTTTTTTCCGGCTTATCGTCTGTTTCGCCATTTTGCCGGATTTTATACCTATATCCACCTCTTAGTGCAGCAATAAGGTGTGTACATGACGGATCAACTAGATGGGCAGGTTTACCATCCACTGTACGTGTGAGCATCTTATCAACTGCATTAATACGTGCAACAATGCTGTTGGACTTAGCGGAAATTACCCTAAATCCCTCAGCCCGTAATATATCAAATACCGAACGCTCGTCGGTCTGAGCCCGCTGCTGACCAGCCGGGTCACCCACAATCAGGACGTTCATACCCGGAAACCGGTTAGCCAGCATGGGTTTTAGTTTCTCCCGGCAGAACCGCAAAGTCCCCATACCCTCAGATATTAAGTCGGCAAACGTCAGCAACCGCCCTTGAGCGTCCACCTGATTAATAGTACAAGCGGGAGTTAACCCAAAGTCCATCCCAATCATAAGCGGATGGGTCTGCAATTTAATATGTGTCAGTGTCTGTTTTGCAACATGTGTGTCCCGGTCAAACGCCTTAAACACCGGCTGCCCACTGAGCGACTTACCAAACTCGCCGTGTACGTACACGTCTATCCAGTCCTCAGTTTTACCTTCACACAGGTTCTCATAGTACTCGTCAGGCAGGTACTGCGTCCAGTCAGCTTCTTGGCTCAAGCCGCTAGGCTGAATAGTAACGTGCGTATTCTGCGGCGGCTCAGTCAGCGTTTTTTCCCAGAACGTGTCCATGTCCGGCGGGTTAGTCGCCCCCCAAACTTTGTGAATCTGCTTACCCTTGTCATCACAAGCCCCAACCCCGTTCATCGTTTTATCTGGGTATCGCCCCAGACGACCCGTCAGCGCGTTGTAAATGTCAGGGTTAATCTCCCGAAACTCATCCATCACGCCGAAGGTCAACTGTAATGACAACAGCCTACGCACGTCATTGGCATCGTCCAGTCCACGAAACAGAACTTCGCATTCAACGTCGTCAAACTTCAACTGAAACTTGCTGTTCGTCTTCTCTAGTATCCCCGCTTCTTGGTCTGGATACCACTTAATAAAGTCCGGTATGGTTGTATCCCAGAGCATCTGGCGTGTGTTACGGATGACCGCCACCCGGCTGCGGCGTATGCCATCCGGTGATGCCTTTATGCGCTTAGCTTCATACCCGATCTTTATGAGCGCAGCGGTAGTCTTGGTCGAACCCACTGGCCCTACGATAAAGTTAGCAAACTTGTCTGCTGTAAGAAACGGAACCACCGATGTCGGCGGAGTGTAGACAAGGTTAGCCATCTATGGTCAGAGGCTGCGCCCCTTGGGGTATGTTTATGGTGATACTAAATTTTGGTGCCGTGCTTGCCCCAGCGTTCTTGTCTTCTTTAGGCGCTTTGAGCCCTGCCACGTCCGTGAGCGCGTTGAACACGGAGAGCTTCTGCATCACGCTGGTGTCGTTGGCTATAGCCTGCTTAAACATCATCGCCATCATCTCCTCAGCCATGAGCCCGGCCTTCAGACGGAAGGTCATCCCGTTACGCTCAAACTCAGCACGCTGTGTCTGCACTGCGGTAATGAACGGACTCCACTGGGATAGGCGTTCCCACTTCTCACCCTCAAAGCCAAAGCGCTGCGCAATAGCCACGGGGTCTTCTAGCCCAGCAGCGCACTCCCACACCAACTGGGGCGGGATGTCCAAAGTAACGTGAGGGTCTGACGCCTGTGGCGATAACGCAAACTCTGAGTGATTCAGGTGTGCTGTTAGGTCATCGACTTCAAACTCGTTCATCGTTCTTTATGTATTGCGCAATCGCACGGCGGACAATCTCAGACAAAGTAACACCGGTCTTAGCCGAGTATTCCTTCATCTTATACACAAGGTCTTCGGGTAGGAAGAAATTGTGGCGAATCATCAATACTTACCCTTCATGACGGGCTTGCCAGATTTTTTCATCTTGGCCTCTTCCATAGCCTCACCCTTCTTGTACATAGCTGGGGGCATTTTCTTCTCAGCTTTTTCTTCCTTAGCTGACTCTTTACCTTTGAACGTAGCCATGAGAGCCGGGGGCATTTTGGTAGCCATGTGGATTCCTTAGTTGGTTAATGACGTGTGTATGGTAGCAAAAATTTATGGCGTGTCAAGCGGTGGGGGGTGCTGGGACTGGGGAATGTATGTAGACGTATGTATATAGTAAAAAATTGGCCTTGTCGTGTGCGTAATGGGTAGAGTAGCGCCCCCCTCCGCGTGTCCGTGTCCCTCTCCCCTCCCCGTGCCTTTGTCTGGGCCTCATTGTCCGATTCATGCCGTTAGTGGAAGCTCCGCTATCCTGCACGAAATAATGCGAACAAGCGGGTACTAAGTAGGTCACGCCGCCGAAGGGGTTTTAACATCCTAGAGGTGACCGGCAGCTGAGAGTACGCAAATAGTTGCACGCCAACAGGTCACGCTGGGCTGGGCATCATGTTGCACCCCTAGCTACTAGGGATAATGGATTGGTTTTCAATCCGCCTAAGTGTTCGTTCACTGGGTGCATAAGGGTTCGCCGCAAACCACAATCATGCGGAGCGCCTAAAACAGGGGGCGCTGCTAATACCCTGTCGCTTATAGATTCAAGCCCCTATTCATTTATTTACTCAAAGGAAAAATCATGGACAAAACAATCATTCTCAAGCGTATCGGTGCAATCGGTAAGGCATCTGCCAAACTGACTCAGGATATCCAATCTGTGGCTGTAGCGTGCGCTCTGCACGCTGTCGCTCATGGTGACGTTACCCTCGCCGACCAATTGGTAGACGCTGTAGGTAAATCCTTGCGCCGTGCATCACTGCGTGCATGGTTCGAAAAGCAAGCACCAATGTACTTGCCCAAAGGCAAAGACAAATTCGCATTCGATGCACTGCGTGCCGAAGATATGCGTAAATTAACCACCGAAGAATTGGAAGCCAAATTCGATGCACTGGCATGGGAAGATGCCAAGCCCGAAGCCCCTGTTATCAGCGTGTTCGATGTGTCCGATGCTGTGGACAAATTCATGAAGCGTATGGAATCAATGGTCAAAGACGCCAATGTGACTGTGCGCAACAAAGAATTGTTGGAGATACTCGGTCAACAAGTCTCTATCTACCACGCCGAAAAAGTGCTCAGCCAGAGCACTGAGTAATCACTTAACCCCCAACCATATGGGGGTTTGAATCTATAAACGACTCACTCACTGAAAGGACTATCCATGCCTCGCGTCCACACTGTGCCGATTGGCACTATGCCATCAATGTACTCGCCTAAGCGGGCTGAGCCTGCACGGGTACTTCCCCCCAGATATGCGCTCGGTAGGTCATCTACTCGCGCACCAATGCAGAGCTTGGTGACTTACTTCTCCACCTACGGGGTGAATGCCTCGCCGTTTAGGATGGGCACCACAGCGGGAGATCGGCACATCGTGTCAACCCGCAACATATCCAAGTTTATCCGCGCATAACTTAGGAAACGAATATTCCACTGAAAAGTGTCGGAATAAACTACAGAATAAACAAAAGTCCTTATAAATCATCCACTTATAAGGGTATTATTCTAATATTCCAATATTCTTATGTAAATGGCTGCGCTCACATGAGCGCGTATGACGTGTGTATACACATGAAACGCCGTGCCGCATACACACGTAATCATCAAAAGGTCTGTCTCTGCGTGAAAAACGTGGAATATTGGAATATTTGAATTTTCCCCTCGTAAGTATATGATTTGCAATACACTTCGAATATTCCAGTGCGAGATGCTATAAGAATAAATAAGTATCATGACGTGGGCAAAGCCACGTTGCACCTATCATGCGCGGCATCGGCTCATCAACTTCTTTCACATCTACTTCAGCCTATGGCTGAAGCATAACACACTAAATTCGCGCAGTCAAGCGGAATGGCGGGAGTCCCATCAACTTACTCACTTACTTGGAGCACACCATGCTTAACGACCTAATCTTCTTGGAACTTGATGAGGACAGCTACCTAATCATCGAGCCCAACTACGCCCGAATCGAGTCCCCTGAACCTTGGCAGCAACTGCCCTACCAACCCGCCAATCCCTTTATGACCGACGAACCCAACTTTGGAGAGCAAGCATGAACTTAGAAGATGTGCAGATTGCCTTGTTTGATATGTATGACTTACGCAAGGCTTTGTATTCAAAGCGTAAAGAAATGATGGCCCCGCATGAGAGCGATGCTACGTTTGGTGAATGCATCGACGACACGATTGCGTTCTTGGAAAAGCTAGAAGAGGAACTCTTGGACAAGCTAGAAGCTGAACTAAAAGGAGAGCAAGCATGAACAAAGAAACAAACCACGCAGTAGGGCTTGAGAAAGCCTTACGCCGCAAAGTAGCGATGCTGCGGGATACCGCAGCCATGGCAGATGGCTATAAAGACGGACGCTCAAAGATGGCGATTCGTCTCCGCGCAGAAGCGGACACCGCCGAAAAGGCGGCTGACGAACTAAAAGCAGCAACTGATGCTCGCATATGGCTGAACGCTGAATAAGGAGAGCAAGCATGAACACAGAGTACACCACCACAAAGAGCCAAACCCTTGCCGACATCGGCATAGGCATCCTCACCACTATCTTTCTGTTCACCTGCTGGGGCAGGGAAGGCTGGCTATTCAACGCTGGCCTAGTGTGGGCTGGCGCTAATGCCGGATACCTTATCACTGTATACCTAAACCAAGGAGAAGATGAATGAAAGTTAAAGAATTAATCCGCTATATGCAAGGGTACAACCCCGAGCATGAAGTAGTTGTATCAGGGCATGAGCTAGGGTTAGGCAGCGACCTTGTTCTTGTAGAGACACACCAGTATGACAAAACAAAATACATTTGCCTGATAACAGGCGATAGTTTTGAAGAAGGAGAAGACGAATGAAAACATCTGAACTAACAGGAGCCGCCCTTGACTGGGCAGTAGCGAAGTGCGAAGGCTGGCCTATGGATATTTGGTACGACGAGGACCAGCTACCCATGATTCGTGATGATGAAGTGCCGGAATACAGCCCATCATCCAACTGGGCACAAGGCGGGCCGATCATTGAACGGGAGATGATTGAGCTTGTGCCGCAGACACCTGCTTTGTGGGACGCCATGTACAAAACGCAGCACATCCCAAACGATGGGCCAACCCCACTAATCGCAGCAATGCGGTGCTACGTTGCATCCAAGCTGGGTGACGAGATTGAAGTACCAACCGAACTAGGAGAAGACGAATGAACGACGAAGAAAATTTGGATATTGACCTTGATGGTGGCTTGAGTGCTACCAACGAACAAGAGTTTGACTTCACTTGGCAATACCGCATAGTCAACGCCAAGTCTGAGAACGGGGGTGAGGACTGGTACTGTATCAAGGAGGTTGTCTACTATAAAGAAGACTTCGGTAGGCCAAGCGGATTCCTTGACCCATGCCTTGGCTCTGAGGACATGGAGTCATTCAAGGAGGTGTGGGCAATGATTGGCAGTGCGTGGGACAAGCCACCACTACAAGAGGAAGACTTCTGTATTAAACCAACTGAGGATGACCAATGAAATTCAATCAAATGCGGGGCATGAACCCCAAGTGGACGCACCATTGCGAGGAGTGTAAATACCTTGGGTCAATGCACTTGCATGATGACAACACGGCAGACTGGTACGAGTGCGGTGAGTCAGTCCTTGCTCGACTGAGTGGCGAGGGCTCAGACTATTGGTCAATGCCCACAGGCATGGTAACTAACGATGTATACCTTATCTCACGTATGAGGGATGGAACTTATGACACTTATGGGTATACACACATGATTGTGCTAGCACGTTTCATGCTATCAAAGAAGGAGCAGATTAATGATGACTAACTTAATAGAGGACGCCATCACTGACTACTGGGGTGAGCGATGCCCTGACCACGAGTGGGGATGCGATGTGTGTGCAGCATGGAATCAGTACGACATACTCACACAAGCCAAAGCATTCCAGCAAATAACAGATTCATTAGAAGGAGAACACACATGAAAACAGTATCAATTGGATATCACTGTGCGTGCAATGACTTTGCCGTACTAGCCACGCTGAACAACATCGACGGACGTATGACTGACGAGGACTTTGAGGAGTTGGTTGGTGTCGTTGCGTCCAAGCTGTGCCGCAAGTTGGTACGCGAGGTATTCGTATTGGAACGGCAGGACGTGCCTGACTATGTGGAGGTAGAGCAATGAACACCCAGCTAATAGTAGAACCCCGTGGCAATTGGGGCGAGGTACGCATCTATCCTAAGTGTGAGAAGTCCAAGCTGTTCTGTCAGATGCTTAATCAAAAGACGCTGACACCACGAGACATACACAACATCACTGCCCTTGGATTCACCATCAAGGCAGAGCACCCACCTATCACGTTCGGAAAACCGCATAGCTCATGAGATGAGCTACCCAAACTACAGCATTAAATTGAACACAAGCGTAGAACTTGTGCCCGTAGACGCCCGTAAGGGTAAACCCTGACCTTAACTTACTTAAATAAAAGGACATCATGAGATATTCAGACATACTCCAATCCTGCCTTGCCAACTTCGCCAAGGGTAACCAACTTGTACCCAACATCGAGGGCCGCCCGGGCGGCGGCAAGTCCACACTTGCACGGGAGATCATCTCCCAGCTTGGCATCAGACCTGAGCGTATCACCGAGTTCAATCCATCATTGCGTGACCCCGTGGACATCATGGGTGTGCCTCGCACCGATGGCGATGTAGCCAAGTGGATACCGATGCCTGAGTTCTATCGTATCCGTGACGATGGGACTGACGAGCCTTGTGCGCTAATCATCGAGGAGTTATCCGATGCGCCGATGCCGATGCAAAATCCCATGTGCCGAGTTATCTTGGACAGACACGCGGGCGAATTGCAGTTGCACCGCAAGCTACACATCATTGCTTCAGGTAATCGTACAGAGGACAAGTCTGGGGCTACCCGCATGAGTACCAAGCTAGGCAATCGTATGCAGACGCTGACCTTCGACGAGAATCTTGACGACTGGTGCTTGTGGGCATTCGACAAGGGCATCGACCTAAAGATCATTCAGTTCCTGCGCTTCAAGCCAGCGTTGCTGTCTGACTTTGACCCCAATCGCAAGATCAACCCCACACCACGTTCTTGGGCAATGGCTAACGATGTTGAGGAGACGCTGCCCACTGACTTGTACTTTGCCAATGTGGCTGGGTGCGTAGGCGAGGGTGCTGCTGCCGAGTACACAGGGTTCAAGCGTATCTTCGAATCGTTACCCAACATAGATTCGCTGCTTATGAATCCAAGCAAGGCAGAGGTTCCTACTGACCCTGCGGTGCGCTATGCGTTGGCTGGTGCAATCGCTCATCGTACTACCAAGGACAACTTTGACCGATGCATGGAGTTCATCGAGCGTATGCCATCTGACTTTCAGACTATGTACATCATGGATGCGATGCGTCAGGATGCTTCGGTGCGCAACACCAAGGCGTATGTCAAGTGGACTGTGGCTAACGGCAATACTTATCTGTAACAACCAAGGAGAACATCATCATGGAACTTAACGTCACCCCTCTCAATGCCAAAGCGATGCTGGTCAAGCTGACTGTGCGTAGGGCTAACCTATCACGGCGCGACACTGTGGCTGAATCGTTCGTGCAGAATCAACTGGACGACACATCCCTGATCGTGAGCAGCAAGCTGTTCCGCGACAAGTCCAACCCCATCAACCAGCTTATGACCAAGGTCAGCGAGGTATACACCAAGCACAAGGAGAACACACTACCCTACGTGGACAAGGGGCCGCGCATACTGCCGAACGTACAGTACTTCGATTACTCTAGCTTAATGCGTAGTGTCATTGCAGTGGTGGACAACATGAAGGCATTGCATATGCCTAACTACGACAAGTATGTGCAGCTTGATATCCAACAGCGCAGCATGGGCACTAACAGTAGGGCCACACTTGAAGACTACCCTACGGCGGAGGAGTTCGAATCCCGCATCGGGTTCGACTTGAGGTTCAGCCCGTTACCAGACGCCAGCCACTTCTTGTTCGATATCAGCGACGAGGACAAGTCAGCCTTCACCGACATGATGGCAACTGTCGAGCAGAGCGCACGCAACGAGACTATCAAGATGATGCTTGAGCCACTAGGTCACTTGGTAGAGAAACTGAACAAGCCCATTGGCACTGAGGGTTCTATCTTCCGTGAGTCTGCTATTGAGAACGTAATAGACAACATCAACCGTGCCAAGAAGCTGAACGTGTCTGACGACCCTGAGATCACGACGATGATTAATACCTTGTCGTCCGCAGTGAACGTGTATACAGGCACTAACGTACTACGCGAGTCGCCCATCGTGCGGGAGCAGGCTGCCAAGAAGTTAGATGAGATCGCACGTCAGATGGGAGCGCTGTACCGATGATTACTCTATCTGAGTTGGAACTGGTGCTGCTTATCGCAGTCACTGTCTTGGGCTTTGTTGTGTATTGGCAGTGGCGTGAGATGGAGGCAATGCGAGAGTTAGGGATACACCTGATGGATGCCATGCGTGGTGTCGCTGACAATACATTGAGCATCAAGCGGGATGCGTCAGGCAACATTGAGGTTAACAAACTAAAGGAGAAACCAAATGGCAATTAAGAAGGCAAGTAACATGGACAAGGCGCGGTCACTGATCGTGCTTGACTATCCATTCGTGGCGAGCATCCTGCTTCGTCGTCCGTTCATTGAGACTAGGGAAGTGCCTACGCTGGCGGTAGATGGCAAGATGCGTATTTACTTCAACCCTGACTTCGTGGCTACGCTTACTGTGCAGCAGCTTGTGTGGGGCTTATGCCATGAGGTGTTTCATATCGTAGGTCAGCACGCACTGCGTGTAGGTACACGTAACCACAAGAAGTGGAACTGGGCTGGTGATGCGTGGATTAACGATACGCTTGACGAGGCCAAGATGGGCGAGCGTATACCGGGCTGCGTAGATATGCCGGGCTCCAAGGATGACACTGTAGAGAATATCTACGACTCACTGCCTGACGATGACGGTGGTGGTAGCGGTGGCCTTGGTAACGATGTCCACTTTACCGATGGCGTTGGTGATGGCAGCAAGCAGATGACCAAGGATGAGGTGCGTACTGTCAGTGGTGAGATCAAGGTGCAGATAGCCGAGGCTGCGCAGGCTGCCAAGATGCAGGGTAAGTTATCAGGCAGGCTGGCTGAGATCGTTGCAGAGGTGCTGGATGTCAAGACACCTTGGTACGACATCGTTGAGAAGTATATGACTAGCTGTGTGCGGCAGGGTCAGTCATGGCGGCGTCCTAACAAGCGGTACACCGATGTGTACTTGCCCAGCGTAGATAAGCTACCACAGATGGGCGCACTTGTTGTGCAAGTTGATGTGTCTGGATCGGTGTCCAAGCGCGAGTTAGATTACTACAACGGTCACCTATCACGCATCATCGAGCAGACGCGACCTGAGAGCGTTCATGTTCTGTACACCGACACACAGGTTGTACGTCACGACGAGTTCGAGTGCGGCGAGGAGGTCAAGCTAGAGTTCTATTCGGGTGGTGGTACGCATATGCCAGCAGGGTTCGACTACTGCGCTGAGCATGGCATCGAGCCTGAGTTGTTCGTGTGCTTGACCGATGGCTACACCGACTTTGGCAATGACCCCGGCTATCCCGTGGTGTGGTGTATCAGCAGCGATGTTGTAGCCCCGCATGGCGAGAACGTACACTTTGAGATGGAGTAAGGTATGGACAAGATCGAGGCGCTGGTCAAAGTGTCAGCGCGACTTGGTATGTTCGACCAGCTTGCCAAGGGAATGCTTGAGTTCGCACCCTCCACAGTTAGGTTTGACATCCACAATGTTAACTACGAAGACCCGACAGGAGACGATGCAATTCTTGTGTTTCGCATTGGGCTTGGGCTTTGTAATTCGCCGCATCTAAGCGAGTTTCATAACCACACTTGGCGTATGAGGTCACCCAATACGCTTTTAGAAATTTACAAAAGAGAAGCAGTGAAGGCAGGGTTAGCAGAATTACGTAGACACATAGAAAAAAGGAGTAAGAATGCAATACGCAAAGAACCACATTGACAAATACCGTGATGTGCTTGTAGGGTGGGAGGACTGGAGCGAACACATACAGGAGGACTTCAAGGTAGAGATGCTTAAGATAGGAATTGCTGTGGAGCAAATCTTCTATTCCCTACACGGCGGACAGGGTGACGGGGTAAGCTACGAAGGGCGTATCAGTAATTGGGGTTTATACCTATTGCACCTAGGGTATGACGACCCGATACTACATAGACTTGCTTCTCTCAACTGGAACTTAGTATGGAAGCAATCAGGGCGTTACACCAATGAGCGCAGTGTGACTTACGACGACGACATTTGGTACGGCATCAACCCTTACGATGAGGATGAGACACCGATAAGGCACGACACATGGCGTAACGTGATGAACACGTTTGATTTACTTGGCATATCTGAAGAAATAAAGGAGGACTTACGAAAAGGCATGAAGGGGTTATATAGAAAGCTGCTTGAGGAATACGATCACTTGACCAGCGACGAGGTAGTATCTGAATGGATGAATAGCAACGACATCGAACTTACTGAATTGGAGAATTAATATGGCATACGTAGGAATATCCGGCGACTTTATACAAGCAGTTAAACGTGAAATATCACGAATGCAAGATGCTGAACAGAATGCATTTATTGAGCCTGAGCGCGAGGTGAATTTAAATGAAGCACCGCATGATATTGTGCAGCTTGTATGGGGTCAGTACATTGGCTTGAGAGATCAAATGCCAAAAGAGTGGCTAATTGAAGCTAACTCAGTGGATATGCGAGTTAAGCTTGAGCATGAGGGCGAGAAGTGTGACTCAATGTACACCGTAAAGTTTACTGCACCCATGCTGAGCCCACCGGGATACTCTAGGTATCGTCACGATATCTATGTTGCAGAGGATGCGTACCCACCCATGGCGGCTGTTGTTAAGCACACAAGGGAGATGATGGAGATCAGGGTGCGGTGGAAGAAAGTTAATAGGCAGATCGTTGACTTCTTGCAGTCGTGTAAGTCACTTAATGAGGCACTCAAGCTATGGCCTGCTGTTAGTGTCTATATACCTAAGACGTACTTAGATCGTGTCGAGCGTAAGGTTGAGCGCGAGGTGAAGGTAAGCGCAGCGCAGCAAGCCTTGGCTGGTGTGGATACTGACGCAGCGATTGCAGCGGCTACGACTGCACGATTCATGTCTACTGCACAGGGGACTTTCAATGTCTGAAGCTGATGCCAAAGAGTTGTTCGAACTGATTGACATCATGAACGAACGGCTGACAAGGATTGAGTCCCGCCTTGTTCAGCTTATGTTGCACTTGGGACTTGACCCACAAAGGAAACACTATGGACAAAAAAGATATCCCTAACTTCGCCGCTTGGACTAACAAGAACTTGGCTGACTTCTGCACAGAAGCGTACCTACGTATGCAAGAGCAGCAAGAAGCCTTGGAGCAAGCGCAAGGGAACTTCAAGGACGCAATGAACGAACTTCGCAAGAAGATAGTAAAAGGTGACTAATCATGACTTCAATACAAACTGCACTAAAGAAAGTAATCCCTATGATGCAACTTAATAACCTAACTTTCGATGACGACGTAGGCACTACGACTGCTGCTCCCGAAGTGGTAGTAGAGGGTAAGGTCAACGTGATGCAAACCTTGTGGGCGTTTATCAGGAGTAAGACTGGTGTATCAACCAAAGAGATTGAGGCAGCGTTCCCTCAGTATTCTAAGGGTGTAGCGACACGACTTAACCAGCTACTTGGCTCAGGTAAGGTTATCCGTAACGAGGATAGCAATGGGGTACGCAAGTGGTATGCCGTGGGTGATGTATACCCGATTGTGTATGCTAAAGGTAGACCCAAGGGTGCGCTTAACAAGAAGGTCAAGAAAGTCAAGAAGGTAGTACAGCCGCGCACCTATCATGCCGCGCCTGCTGTTAAACGCGACCCTGCCTTTGATGTCAATGCATTCATTGAAAATTTGACCATACTGCAAGCCAAAGAACTGCGCGACAAACTCAACCAATTCTTTAAGTGAGGACTACATGACCAAGTTAATGGAACTACTCAGGGAGCCATTCAAAAGACCGACCCCGTTGGAGTTGATTGCCACTGAACTAGCTGATGCACATATGGAAAAGCTAAACGCCGAGACAGCGGTGGAGTATGCGCAGAGCATCGTTGATTACAACACTACCCGTATTGAACGACTTAACACACGAATCGAGGAGTACAAATGAGAAATGAAACGATTGATGAAACGATCAATGCAACGATTGCCAAGCAATATACCGACTGGCACATCAAGGAGAGAATCAAATGACCCAATGTTGTGACGCTAATGGGAACTGCACCCAAGGCGCAGACTGCGCGATACGCAAACAGAAAGTGGTCAATGATGCCTACATCAATGGCAAGCCTGACACTAATCCCTACGATGACACGCTAGGTACATTTAAAGAACTAATCACTGTGATTATTGTTGTGGCGTGTATCACGCTGCTGGCTTATGTTGTATGGGGGAAGCTATGACTGGATTTAAATCAAAGAAGGCAGCGGCGCAGGAACTTGTGGAGGATGTGGTTGAGTATTTTGCTGATGGGACAAGGATTGTTCGTATTGCAGCCCAGCGCCCTTGGGTTGACCTGACAGATGAGGAGATTGATAAGTGGACACCCGAAATTCATGGGGTCATCCGCGAAGTGATTGCTCAATTCAAGGAGAAGAACAATGGTTGACAACAAAGCACAGCCTGAACAATCTGAATGGAAATGTTACTTGTTTGGCAACACGCCACAAGACAACACAGGCGTTGTTTGGATTCCGATTAAAGGGCAAGAACCAAACCAATTTGTGCGTTGGATGATGAAAGTATGTTTTGCTTGTATTTGGGTTAAGGAGAAAAACAATGGATGATGATGACGATACACAGGTCTACAAAGACCACGGCGATGCGCTAACTATTGCGTATCAAAGCGGCTATCACGATGGTAAAAAAGCAGCATTGGCTGGGCGGGAGCGTAACTTCTGCGAACGCTGCGGCAAACGCACGGCAGATTTGACAACGATACACACTTGCACACCACCACATGCGTAAATCCAACCATTACGCAGTAAGGATGCTGCTACAAAAGTACCCTGATGGGCTGACCGTATGTGACATAGCCGAGCGACTGGAGAAAAGTACTACTTCTAGCAGACGTGCGCTGTTGGGGATGCCCGATGCGTACATAGACAGATGGACAGCCCATAGGAAACAATGGGTTGCTGTGTGGTGCGTAGTAGTACCGCCGCAAAACTGCCCTAAACCAAACCAAAAACCAAACCAAAAACCAAAATGAAGTTACTCACACTGGACTTTGAAACCTACTACGCTAGGGACTTTAGTCTATCTAAGATGACCACGGAAGCCTATATACGCGACCCGCAATTCCAAGTTATTGGCTTTGGGTACAAGGTAGATGACGAAGAACCTGTATGGGTAACCGGCTCAGATACGCACATCCACATGGCACTCGCCGCGCTGGACATTGAAAGCTGCTATCTAGTTGCGCACAACATGGCATTTGATGGGGCAATTCTTGCATGGCATTACGGCATTCGCCCAAAGTTCTACATCGACACGCTATCAATGGCACGACCTATCACGGGTCAAACTGTCGGCGGCTCACTGGCTAAGCTGGCTACTAAGTTCAATCTTGGCGCTAAAGGCACGGAAGTTGTAAATGCGATGGGGCTGCGGCGTGAGGACTTCCCACCCATGCAGCTAGATCAATATGGCGAGTACTGCAAGAACGATGTTCAGATTTGCTGGAACCTGTATCACATACTCAAGCAATGGAACCCGCCAAAGGAGTTATACATACAGGACTTGATGGTGCGTATGTTCATTGACCCCGTGCTGGAGTTAGATGAGGCTGAGTTGCAGTGCCACTTGACCAATGTACAGAACAATAAGGCCAAGCTGATGGCGCGTATCGACCAGTCTATTGGGCGTGATGCGTTGATGTCTAACCCCAAATTCGCTGAGGTACTGACTAAGCTGGGCGTTGAGCCGCCAATGAAAGTCAGCCTGCGTACTGAGAAGGAGACGTTCGCGTTTGGGAAGACAGACCCCGGCTTTAAGGCGCTACTTGAGCACCACGACCCCCGCGTCCAAGCAGTAGTTTCTGCCCGACTTGGTATCAAGTCTACCCTTGAGGAGACACGAACTGAAAGCTTTATTGGGATATCGCAGCGTGGGCCGCTGCCCATACTACTGAACTACTGGGGCGCACACACTGGGCGTGCATCCGGTGGAGATAAGATGAACTTGCAGAACTTGCCGCGTGCAGGTGCGCTACGTAGGTCAATTAAGCCACCAAAGGGACACAAAGTTGTAGCTTGTGACTCAAGTCAGATTGAAGCCCGGGTGGTTGCCGGACTTGCTAACCAGCGGGACTTGCTCACTGCCTTTGCGCGGGGTGACGACATCTACTCTGAGTTTGCGTCCGATGTATACAGACGCCCGATTAGCAAGGAGAACAAGGTTGAGCGCTTTGTGGGTAAGACCTGTATCCTTGGACTTGGCTACGGCATGGGGCATGAGAAGTTCCGAGCGACCCTCAAGGCTGGCGCTGGCGGTATATCCGTGGACGTTAGCGAAGAAGAAGCGAAGCGTATCGTCAACTTGTACAGATTAAAGTACAGCCATATCGCTGAGTTGTGGAGCCATGGGCAAAATGCGTTGAAGGTAATGGCGACAGGGTATGTAGGTACGTTCAGGTATTTACAAGTAGATGCCGATGGCGTGTACCTACCAAACCGCACGATGGTGCGCTACGCAAACCTACGCAAAGAAGCCGATCAGTTTGTGTACGATGGGCGCTATGGCCCTGTGAAAATCTACGGCGGTAAGTTTGTAGAGAATGTGGTGCAAGCCCTTGCCAAGATCATCGTGTTTGAGCAGATGGCACGTATCGAGCAGATACTGCGCCCGATGGATACACCTGATGCACGGCATCGCGTGGTGCTCACTGTTCACGATGAAGTTGTATGCGTTGTCCCTGATGAGAAAGCTGACTGGGCGCTGGCGATGATGACTGAGCAGATGAAGCGTCCCCCCAATTGGGCGACAGCCATACCCATATCCTGTGAAGGCGGTATTGGGGAAAATTACGGTGATGCAAAATGATGCTTGACTTTTCCTGTAGAGCCCCTAACATACACACGTACCCCGAAGACTTTCACATTTGGGGTGTATACCTATGACCATACCAGCTTGGACTTTTTCGCAGCTTGAGAAATTTGAGACTTGCCCTCGGCAGTTCTACCATGTGCGCGTCAAGCGTGATGTGACTGAGCCGCCGACGGAGGCGACCAAGTGGGGCGAGAGGGTTCACACTGCTATGGAGAACCGCATCAAAGATGGTACTACGTTGCCCGAAGGTATGGAGCAGTGGGAAGGGTTAGCTGGCAAGATTTGCAGCCTGTCAGGTGAGAAGATGGCAGAGCAGAAGATGTCGCTGGACGACTCATTCCAACCGACTGATTGGTCTGATGCATGGACTCGCGGTATTGCTGATATGCTCATCGTGGATGGTACACGGGCGGCTACACTAGACTACAAGACAGGCAAGCGCAAGCTGACTCACCAGCTTATGTTGTATGCAGCGTATACGTTTGCGTACTACCCGCAAGTAGAGACAGTAGCTACTGGGTTTGTGTGGCTGCGTGATAAGAAAATTGACCGCGAGTTCTATAGCCGCGATGATCTACCAAAGATATGGGGTACGTTTCTACCCAAGGTGCGTAAACTTGAATCAGCATACGAGCGTGACTCATGGCCTGCTAGACCAAGTGGGTTATGTAATGGCTGGTGTCCTGTCAGGTCATGTGAGTTCTACAAGGACAAACGGTAATGGCACAAACACCCGAAGGTAAAGTCAAGGATGCCGTTAAGAAGGTGCTGCACAAGCATGGCGTGTGGTACTTCATGCCCATGCAAAACGGCTTTGGGGTTGTAGGCATCCCTGACTTTATATGCTGCTGGAACGGACACTTTCTTGCAGTGGAAACCAAGGCTCCGGGTAAACGAGCACAGACAACTGAAAATCAAAAGCGTAGGATAGAGGAAATCCAAGGGCATGGCGGGTTTGCCATCGTCGTGGATGATGCGAAACAACTTGAGGATTACATTAATTTTATAAGGAATGAATCATGAACAAAGGTGGAGCAGCTAAAGCAGCATACGACAAAAAGTACGAATCATCTCCTGAGCAAGTTAAGAAGCGCGAGATGCGTAACTTAGCACGGGCTGAAATGGCGCGTGATGGCAAAGTTAAAAAGGGTGATGGCAATGACGTTGACCATAAGCAGATGCTCGATGGCAGCGGCACTAACAGCAAGTCAAACTTGCGCGTAATAGACAAGGAGAAAAACCGTGGTTGGAGAAAATCAAATGGCAAAGCATATGGTAGTTAAATGCTGATACGAGAAGACAAACGAGCAGTTATCTTAAAACTTAAGAATCCTAGCAAGGTAACTGTCCCGATATCAACTGCTAAGTTGGTAACACATAACGGAGAGACTTTTGTAGCTGTGCCGCACAGGCCGGATGAAGTTAAGGTACTACGTAATCTTGGCTTTAATCCTCCTGACCCGATGCAGTATTACTATAAGTGGCCCGGACGCTTTAAGCCTTTTGCTGCGCAGCTTGATACTGCGAACTTCTTGGCTATGCACGACAGGGCTTTCTGCCTCAATAGTATGGGGCTTGGTAAGACAGTTACGACTCTGTGGGCATATGACTATATGCGTGACTCACGCCTAGTTAAACGTATGCTGGTTGTGTGTCCGCTATCGACTATGGAACGCACTTGGGCTGATGAGATATTCCGCACGTTCCCACACTTGGAAGCTAGTGTGCTGTATGGTTCACGAGAACGTAGATTGAAGTTGTTAGCGCAGCCTGCTGATATCTACATCATCAATACCGATGGACTTAGGACGATCAGAGAGGAACTTGCCAAGCGAGATGACATTGATCTGATTACTGTGGATGAGATGGCTATGTTTCGTAACGCATCTACTGATCGCTGGAAGGTACTCAATGCGGTGTGCAACAAACAGACACAGCGCCGCATATGGGCGTTAAGTGGTGCGCCTACTCCGCATGAGCCGACTGATGCTTGGGCGCAGTGCCGCATCGTATGCCCGACAAACCCTGATGTACCTAAGTACTACGGGCAGTTCCGCGACATGGTGATGAAGCAAATCACACAGTTCGTATGGACTCCACGTACCAACGCTGTGGACATTGTGAAGAAGGTCATGCAGCCATCAATTCGGTACGCGCTGGACGATTGCATTGACTTGCCTGAGCAGACGTTCATAACACGCGATGCTGAGATGACCAAGGAGCAGAAAGAAGCGTACAAGCATATGCTTGAGAAGCTAACTGCTGAATATGAAGGTGGTCAGGTACTGGCGGTTAACGAGGCGGTCAAGGCTAACAAGCTGGTGCAGATTGCTTGTGGTGTGGTCTACGGCAACGAAGGCGAACGTATTCATATACCTAATGAGCCGCGCATCGAAGTACTCAAGGAGTTAGTCGAAGGAGCAGAAGGCAAGGTCATTGTGTTCGTGCCGTTGACTGGTGTGCTGGAAGACGTGGCTGCCAAGCTGCGCGATGAGTGGAGCATTGCACTTGTACATGGCGCTACACCGAAGAACGAACGTGATGAAATATTCCGTAACTTTCAAGACTCACCTGAGCCCCATGTGTTAGTTGCAAACCCCGGCACGATGAGCCACGGGTTGACGTTGACTGCTGCCAGTATTGTGATTTGGTATGCGCCTATACACAGTAACGATATC
>Ga0209084_1000880_pt1 | contig 26980 bp, 28 predicted proteins | sample C_130820_MF_Meta_FD_187309 | JGI IMG/M metagenome (GOLD analysis project Ga0209084, IMG submission 187309) | Freshwater microbial communities from Lake Croche, Canada to study carbon cycling - C_130820_MF_MetaG (SPAdes) (version 2) | ecosystem: Environmental > Aquatic > Freshwater > Lake...
GCCTGCAGCAAGGCCCCAGCGATGATGGCCAAGCCTTGCTGGCTTATGCCCAAAAGCGCTGGCATCGCAACGCGCGCGTTCAGGCTCGCGCGCAGCGCAACGGGAAAATATTCCATGCGACGGGCCTCACGGCCTGGGCACGCGATACGGCCATGGGAGTTTTGGGGCGGCGCATTCTGGATGTGCCTTGGTTGTACCAAGGGCCGTGAAGCGCAAAGATCGGCTTGCCTAAAGCTCGGTGCGCAGGCTCCAAATTTCCGGGAACAGCACCACGTCGAGCATCTTGCGCAAATAACTCACACCGCCCGTGCCGCCGGTACCGCGCTTAAAGCCGATCACCCGCTCCACGGTGGTCACATGGCGAAAGCGCCACAGGCGAAAGGCATCCTCCAGGTCGGTGAGTTCTTCGCCTAGTTGGTACAAATCCCAGTAACGCTGCGGGTCGCGGTAGACCTGCAGCCAGGCCGCTTGCACACCGGCATCGGCCAGATAGGCCTGTGACCAATCGCGCTCCAGGTGTGTGGTCGGCACGCCAATGCCCCGGCGCGCCAAGAGGCGCAGTGCCTCGTCGTAGAGCGAGGGACTGCGGTAAGCGGCCTCTACCTGCGCCAGCAAGTCTGGCCGGTGCGCATGCGGGCGCAGCATGGCAGCATTTTTGTTGCCCAGCGAAAACTCGATGCATCGGTACTGGTAACTCTGAAAACCGCTGGAACTGTCCAGGTAGGGGCGGATGGCGCTGTATTCGGGCGGCGTCATGGTGGCCAACACGTCCCAGGCGTGGACCAGTTGCTCCATGATGCGGCTGACGCGGGCCAGCATTTTGAAAGCCGTGCCCAATTGGTCTTTGGCGATATGGGCCATGGCGGCGCGCAGCTCGTGGAGCATCAATTTCATCCACAACTCGCTGGTCTGGTGCTGCACGATGAACAGCATCTCGTTGTGGTCCGGCGAGCGCGGGTGTTGGGCGTTCAGTATGGCGTCCAGCGACAGGTAGTCGCCATAGCTCATGCTGTGCGCAAAATCCAGCTGCACATCGGCCTCGCTCTGCACAAGGGCTGCGCTGCCTTGCGGTGCGGGCGTATCGGAATGCAAAGGGCAGGCGCTCATGAAAACCTATTAAGTAACCGCATTTTTTTGCCTCCATTGCGGTGCGCGCCATGCGCCGGTGTGCAGCACATCGCGCAGCTGCTCCACGGCATGCCAAATGTCTTCAAAGCCAATGTACAAGGGCGTAAAGCCAAAGCGCAGCAGGTCCGGCTGGGCCTTGCCGTCGCCGGCCCGAAAGTCGCCAATCACGCCGCGCGCAATCAGGGCTTGCACCACGGCGTAGGCGGCGGAGTTTTCGGCCTCGCTGTCCAGCGTTAAACTGACCTGCGAGCCGCGCTCTGTATGCGCGCGCGGTGTAGCCAGTCCCAGGCCAAAGCCTGCGCAGCGTTCTTCTACCAAGGTGATAAAAAGGTCGGTTAGAGCAAGCGATTTGTGGCGAATGGCGGTCATGCCACCCAAGGGCTGCGCGGCGTCGAAAACATCCAGCCCGCATTCCAGCAAAGTCAGGCTGACGATGGGCTGCGTACCGCATAAAAACTGGGTGATGCCCGGTGCCGGACGGTAGCCCATATCAAATGCGAAAGGCGCCGCGTGGCCCCACCAGCCCGACAGGGCTTGCATAAAGGGCAGATCGGTGCGCGCGCTATGGCGCGGATGCGCCCATAAAAACGCCGGTGCCCCGGGCCCGCCGTTCAGGTATTTGTAGCCGCAGCCCACGGCAAAGTCGGCGTCGGCCCCGTGCAGGTCCACCGGCACAGCACCTGCGCTATGCGCTAAATCCCAGACCACCAGGGCGCCGGCGGCATGGGCAGCAGCGCTGAGGGCTACCATATCGTGCATGGCACCGGTGCGGTAATTGACGTGCGTGAGCATCAACACGGCCACGTCGGTCCGCAGCGCCTGCAACACGCCGTCGGCCTCGACCAATTCCAGGGTGCAGCCATGGGTTTGGCACAGGCCTTGCGCAATGTACAAGTCGGTTGGGAAGTTGCTGCGCTCACTGACGATGACGCGCCGCTGCGGGCCCGCATGTTGCGCAATCCGAATGGCTGCAGAAAGAACTTTGAACAGGTTGACCGAGGTCGTGTCTGCGGCCACCACCTCGTCGGCATTAGCGCCGATCAGGGCCGCGATGCGTGCCCCCAAACGCTGTGGCAGGTCAAACCAGCCCGCCGCATTCCAGGACCGGATCAGGCCGTTTGCCCACTCCTGCTGCACCACCTGGGCTGCGCGCGCTGGCGCAGTCAAAGGCATAAGCCCCAGGGAATTGCCGTCCAGGTAAATCGTGCCCGGCGGAATATGGAAGTGCGCGCGCAAGGGGCGCAAGGGGTCCGTATCGTCGAGCAGGCGGCACTGGGTCAGAGTCATCATCGTTGGGGTCGCGAAGGAGGTGAGGGCTTGGGCGGCAGGAGGAAAAGACCTTAGCACCAAGGCGGGGCACCTTGTGTCGCTTATTGGAGACAGCTTGGCAATTCCCCGACTTTATCTAAGTCTGTAGCTTATGTCCTATAAAGTGTCCCGCAATGGCACGCTCGATGCGCTACCATGCCCGACACGGGCGGTTGCCCGTTCGTACAAGATCCGGAAATTTGCATGAAACAAAAACTTAGGACCCGTTGGAAAACGCTGCTACTCGTGGGCGCGGCCTTGGCGGTGGGGGGTGCCATGGCACAGGACAAGAAAGCCATGGCCAAAAAGCCTTTTCGCATCATTGATGCGGTATGCGACTTTGAATCGAGCGAGATCGCCCAGGAAAAAGGGCAGTTTATTTGTTTGTATATCTGCCGCGATCCTGATCATTCCAAGATGTTTCAGGTGTACAGCAACTCCTCTTTTGGCAAGTGCCCCACGCCAATCAAGACCAAAATCAAGCAGACCATCAAGGAAGATAAGCCCGCCGCTGCACCAGCGCCACCGGCACACCACTAGGTTTGGCGGCCAAGTAAGAGGTATTCCATTAGCGCCTTTTGGGCATGCATGCGGTTTTCGGCCTCGTCCCAGACCACGCTTTGGGGGCCGTCAATCACCTCGGCCTGAACCTCCTCGCCCCGGTGCGCGGGCAGGCAGTGCATAAACAAGGCGTCGGGCGCTGCGGCGGCCATCATGTGGCTGTCCACGCACCAAGATGCAAACGCTGCGCGGCGGGCTTCGTTTTCGGCCTCGTAGCCCATGCTGGTCCACACATCGGTGGTAACCAAATGCGCGCCCCGGCAGGCCTCTAGCGGATCGGCAAATACCTGGTAGCTGTCGGCAGCGCGCAGCCCGGCGACCGACTGGTCGATTTCATAGCCGCTGGGCGTGCTCACATGGACCCGAAAGCCCAGCAAATCGGCTGCTTGCAGCCAGGTGTTGGCCATGTTGTTGCCGTCGCCCACCCAGGCCACGGTTTTGCCGGCAATCGATCCCCGGTGTTCGATAAAGGTAAAGATATCAGCCAGCACCTGGCAGGGATGGAACTCGTTGGTCAGGCCGTTGATGACCGGTACCCGCGAATGGGCCGCAAAGCGTTCGATTTTGGTTTGCTCAAAGGTGCGGATCATCACCATATCGGTCATGCGGCTGATGACCTTGGCGCTGTCTTCGATGGGCTCGGCGCGTCCCAGTTGGCTGTCGCCGGTGGTCAGGTGCACGACGCTGCCGCCCAACTGGTACATGCCGGCTTCAAAGCTGACGCGGGTGCGGGTGGACGCTTTCTCGAAAATCATGGCCAGCGTGCGGTCGGCCAGCGTGTGGTGTTTTTCGTAGGCTTTGAACTTCTTTTTGATCAGGGCTGCGCGGCCAAAGAGATAGGCGTATTCGTCGGCCGACAGATCGCTAAATTGCAGGTAATGTTGCATGGCGGGGCAAGGTTTAGTCAGCCAAAAACTGGCAGATCAGAGGGCACAAAATGGCGGCAATGTCGCTCGCCTCGGCTTCGGTCAGGATGAGCGAGGGCACCAGGCGCACCACGCTGTCGGCCGTCACGCTAATCAGCAGGCCTTTATCCATGGCCTGTTGCATAAGCGCGCCGCAGGGCTTGGCCAGCTCGATACCCAGCATCAGGCCCTGGCCGCGAATATCTTTAACGCTGCCATCGGCCAGCTGCGCGGCCAGGCCTTGCGCCAAGCACGCCTTGAGGTGATCGCCCACGCGCTGGGCGTTGGCCAGCAGATCGTCGCGCTCCATAACCGCAATGGTGGCCAGGCCGGCGCGCATGGCCAGCGGGTTGCCGCCAAAGGTGCTGCCGTGGTTGCCCACGCCCAGCACCTTGGCCGCGCGCGGTCCGGCCACAATCGCCCCGACCGGAACGCCTGAGCCCAGGCCCTTGGCCAGCGGCATGACATCGGGCACGATCCCGGCCCATTGGTGGGCAAACCATTTGCCTGTGCGGCCCATGCCGCATTGCACCTCGTCAATCATCAGCAGCCAGTCGCGCGTGTCGCACAGGCCACGCAGCTCGCGCAGGTAGTCCATGTGCAAAGGATTGACGCCGCCTTCGCCCTGGATCGCTTCGACAAACACCGCCACCACGTTCGGGTTGCCCTCGGTGGCGGCCTTGAGCGCCTCGATATGGTTGACAGGCACCCGGATAAATCCCTCTACCAGCGGTCCAAAACCGGCTTGCACCTTGGGGTTGCCGGTGGCGCTCAGGGTGGCGATGCTGCGCCCGTGAAAGGCTTTCTCGTACACCACGATTTCTGGTTTTTCAATACCCTTGTCATGGCCGAACTTGCGCGCCAGCTTCAGAGCTGCTTCGTTGGCCTCCAGGCCGCTGGAGCAAAAAAACACGTTCTCCATGTGCGAGAGCGCCACCAATTTGGCCGCCAAGGCCTCTTGCAAAGGCACATGGTAGTAGTTGGAGGTGTGGATCAGGCGCGTCACCTGGTCTTGCAGCGCCGCGACCAAATCCGGGTGGTTGTGGCCCAGCGTGTTGACGGCAATGCCGCCCAGCGCGTCCAGGTATTTGCGCCCCTCGGTATCCCAGACGTGGCAGCCTTGCCCGTGCGAGAGGGCAATGGGGAGGCGACCATAGGTGGTCATCACATGGGGGGATGCGGTGGCGGTCATGGGCTCACTCCGGAAATGCACAAGGCGATGGCACAAAACAAAGCAGCCCAACGCAGGTTGGGCCTTTGAATCCGAATTTTAGAGCCTCGTACCTGCCTGCGCAGCGCCTAGAGGTCCAGGCGGGTGTTTGCCAAGCATCGCAGAGGCGGCAATTGCCTGTATTGCATGCAATGTCAGCCCGGCGCTGAAGGTAAACTGGTGATGCGGTGCAACATGCCCGCGTCCTGCATTTCGACCCCGTGCTAGCGCACGGCGCCCACCCAAGCCCATGGCCTTTACCCTTGCCAAAGAAACCTACATCCTCGGCCTGACGCGTCAGGGCAGGGTGTTCCGACCCAGCGACTGGGCCGAACGCTTGGCTGGTGTGATGAGCCAGTTTCGCCCCGGCGGGCCGCAGCCGGGCAGCCATTTGGGCTATTCGCCGTGGTGCGTGCCCACCTCGATTGGCGAGACCAAATGCGTCATCGTTCACCCCGACCTGCGCGAGCACGATGTCATGGCCTGGGACTTTTGCCTCAATTTCGCCCGCGACAATGACTTGCAAACCAGCGAAGGCGCGCCGACCGACCTACCTGAGGCGGCCTCCAAGCCGCGTGCGGGCTAATCATTAGGCGCGTTTCATGGCCCAAACTATCCATTCTTACGAACCGCGTCTGGGTCACGGCCTAGCGCACGACCCTTTCAACGCCATCGTCGGCCCCCGCCCGATCGGCTGGATCTCCACACTCAGTGCCGACGGGGTGCGCAATTTGGCGCCCTATAGTTTTTTTAATGCCTTTAACTATGTGCCGCCCCTGATCGGCTTTAGCAGCATCGGCTACAAAGACACGGTGCGCAATGCCCAGGAAACGGGCGAATTTGTCTGGAACTTGGCCACTTTTCCGCTGGCGCACGCCATGAACCAGACGTGCGCGAGCGTTGGGCCCGAGGTTGACGAGTTCGCCCTGGCTGGCCTCACGCCAGTGGCCGCCGACCTCGTGCGGCCCGACCGAGTGGGCGAAAGCCCGGTCAGCATGGAGTGCCGCGTCAGCCAGCTGCTGCAACTGCAGGGTGCCGACGGCCAGACGGTACCAACTTGGCTGGTGCTGGGTGAGGTGGTCAAGGTGCATATTGCCGCGCACTTGCTCAAAGACGGCGTCTACGACACGGCCGCCGCAGAGCCCCTGCTGCGCGGCGGCGGCCCGGCAGACTATTTCCGCATCGGGCCCGAGCAACTGTTTCAGATGATGCGCCCGCGGTAAGGCCGCTTGAGGCAGTTGGTGGCGCTTTGGGCGCCAAGGGGGCACAAAAAAGCCGTCTTGCGACGGCTTTTTGCTTTGCTGGCAGCGCACCCGATTCAAACGGCGAATCCTGTAAGAGGATTCGGGCGGTGCACCTGAAGAATCAGGCGGCGAGGGCCAAGGTTTTTACCTTGGAAGCCAAACGGCTCTTGTCGCGGGCGGCTTTGTTTTTGTGGAAAATGCCTTTGTCCGCGATGGTGTCCACCACGGCTTGCATCTTGCCAAACAACTCGGCTGCTTTGGTTTTGTCTCCGGAGAGAACTGCTTTTTCGACGTTCTTCACCGAAGTGCGGTATTTGGAGCGCAGCGAGGTGTTCGCAGCGTTGATTTTGACGTCCTGGCGGACGCGTTTGCGGCCCGACGCTAAGCGCGGGTTCTTTTTCTTGGGTTTTCCGGATGCCATAAATGTGTGTCCTAGTGTCTGTGGATGATGCCAGCAAAGCCCGCCATTATAGCCGCCCGGGGCCTAGGCGCTAAACTGCACCCGTGAGCCTTCTTCGATCCGCCTCCACCGTTTCCCTCTGGACGCTGGCCTCGCGCGTCACCGGTTTGGTGCGCGAATCGCTCTTGGCAGCGTTTTTTGGCGCCAGCGCCATGACCGACGCCTTCAACGTCGCTTTTCGCATTCCCAACTTGTTTCGCCGCATGTTTGCCGAAGGCGCCTTTAGCCAGGCCTTTGTGCCGGTGCTGGCCGCCAGCAAGGCCCAGGCGGGCGACACGGCCACGCGCCTGCTGATCGACCGGGTGGCCACGCTGCTGGCCTGGGCCATGCTGCTGCTGTGTGCTAGCGGGGTGCTCCTTGCGCCCTGGATGGTCTGGGCCATGGCCAGCGGCTTGCCCACGGCCGGATTTGACGCCGCCGTGGCCATGACACGCTGGATGTTCCCCTACATCGGCTGCATGTCCTTGGTGGCCTTGTCCTCGGGCGTGCTCAACACCTACCAGCGCTTTGCGATACCGGCGGCCACACCGGTGCTACTGAATTTATGCACGATTGCCGCAGCCTGGTGGCTATCTCCGCACTTTCAGGCCCAGGGCATCGAGCCGATTTTTGCCATGGCAGTTGGTGTCATGGCCGGCGGCGTGTTGCAATTGGGCTTGCAAATCCCGGCGCTGGCCCGTTTGGGCATGCTCCCGCGTTTGGGGCTGGGCTGGCGCGCTGTGAGCGAGGCTTGGCAGGACCCGGGTACCCGCAATGTTTTGCGCCTCATGGGGCCCGCCTTGTTGGGTGTGAGCGTGGCGCAGATTTCGCTGTTGATCAACACCCAAATTGCCTCGCACCTGCCGCCTGGCAGCGTGAGCTGGCTGAGCTACGCCGACCGGTTAATGGAGTTTCCCACGGCTATGCTGGGCGTGGCCCTGGGCGCGGTGCTGATGCCTCGTTTGTCGGCGGCCAGCGCCACCGCCGATTCGGCTGATTATTCGGCGCTTTTGGACTGGGGGCTGCGCATCGTCGTCCTGCTGGCCACGCCTTGCGCCGTGGCGCTGTTGGTGTTTGCCAAGCCTTTGGTGGCGGTGCTGTTTCATTACCGCGCCTTTACGGACCTTGACGTCCAGCAAACCGCGCTGGCGCTCATGGGTTGGGGTGTGGGGCTAGTGGGCATGATTGCCATCAAGGTGCTGGCGCCGGGTTATTACGCCAGCCAAGACATCAAGACACCCGTGCGCATTGCGGTGGTGGTGTTGGTGCTGACCCAGCTGCTCAACCTGGCGCTGGTGCCCTATTTGCAGCATGCGGCCTTGTCATTGTCGATTTCCTTGGGCGCGCTGCTCAACGCCTTGTGGCTGCTCAATGGGCTGCGCGCGCGCGGCAGCTACCGGCCAGCGCCGGGCTGGGCCGGGTTTGCGCTGCGGGTGGCGTGTGCCTCGGCCTTGATGGCGCTGTTCCTGGCCTGGGCGGCGCAGGCCTTGCCATGGCTGCATATGCCCGGCGGTGCGCTGCAGCGCGTGGGCGCTGTGGCGGCTATCGTATTGGGCGCGGCTGGCTTGTACCTGGGCACGGTGGTGGCTTTGGGTATTGAACTGCGGCAGTTTTTGCGGCGATAAGCGCCTGAGGTCGACTGCATTTGCGCTAGAGTTAGGAATGAATTTTTCTTTTGCACCGCCCGAACCGCTGGCGTATTTTGATTCCCTGGTTCAAAGCGACGCGGGCTTCCCGCTGTTGGAGGCCGCCGCCGCGCTGGGCCACATGCAAGACCAGGCGCTGGACGTGCAAGCGGTGCTCTCCGAGCACGATGCCTGGACCGCCCGCCTGCGCGCACGCTTGCCGGCCGACGCCAGCCCTTTGCCCCGCTTGCTTGCGTTGAACCGCTTTTTTTACCAAGAGTTGGGCTTTGCCGGCAACATTAATGACTATTACGCGCCGTCCAATAGCTTTGTGCACCAGGTGATGGAGTCCCGCAGGGGTATCCCGATTTCGCTCGCCGTTATTTGGCTCGAGTTGGCCCAGGCGATCGGCCTGGACGCCTGCGGCGTGAGCTTTCCGGGGCATTTTTTGATCAAAATTAGCATGAACGCCGGCCAGGCGGTGATTGACCCGATGAATGGCCAATCCTTTAGCGGCGAGGAGCTTAAAGAAATGCTCGCGCCCTTTCGCTCGCACAGCCGCAGCGGTCCCGATTTCGAGCCGCCGCTGGGCTTGTATTTGCAAGCAGCGCCCGCTCGCGACATCCTGGCGCGCATGCTGCGCAACTTGAAAGAGATTTACAAAAGCCAGAAGCAGGCCGCGCAATGGTTGGAGGTACAAGAGCGCCTGGTCCGCCTACTGCCCCAGGAATGGTCCGAATACCGTGACCGGGGCCTGGCTCACGCCATGCTCGGCAATCATGTCCAGGCGCTGGACGATCTGGAGTGCTATGTCGGCCAGGCCAGTGACGGCATCGATGCCGAGGCGGTCTCCGGCCAAGTGGATGTGCTGCGCAGGCAGTTGCGCGCGCGGCGGCCGTCAAACTAGACCAATTGATCGGGCTGCGCTGCGCCCGATCAGTCGATCTTGAAGTTGAACTCCTGGGTCGCAACAGCTTCCACGCCACTGTTATCCGAGACACACTTGTATTGCATGATGGCCGCCTTGACGGCTGCATGGAACACGCGCGGTCCGGTCAAGATGGTGACATCCTGCACCGTACCATTTTTGAGCGTAATTTGAGCCTTGACCACGCCGGTGGTGCCGTCTTGGAGCGCACGGCGCGGCATTTCAGGCGGAACCTGGGTCGGGCACATCACCGCAATGGTCTTAGGCGCAGGCGGTGCCACAGGCGCAGGCGGTGCCGGCGGGGGAGGTGGTGCAATCACATGCGGGGTCGGGGGCGGAGTGGACACCGACTGGATTACCGGCGCCGTCGACGTCTGCGGTGCTACTTCCGGCGGCGGAACGAAGGGCGGCGGTGGCGCCTGCGACTTGGGGGCCTCAGGCGGCGGCTCAATTTTCTTGGGCGGCGGCGGCGGCGGAGGAGGGATGATGACCTCTTGGATCACCACCGCTTCCAGCGGCTTTTTGATCAGATTCAAGCCTTTGCGCGCTAGGCCGGACACCAGTACATAACCGATCACCAGATGAATGGCGATAACAAGCACGATCCCTTTAACGCGGCGGCTGTTGTCCTGGTTGTCGTACCCATAGCTCCCTGATGCTATGGGCGCGTTGTTCAAATTGCTCATTGGACAAACTGCTCCGCACCGATCACGGCTATCTTGGTCAATCCCAGGCGCTTACTGCTCGAGAGCACGTTGGCAAAAACGGCATAACGCGCATCTTTATTGGGGCGGATATGCACTTCCGGCTGCGCTGCCCACTGGCTGATCGCCTCCATTTTCTGGTCGAGCTCGGCTGCGGTCACCGCCGTGCCGTTCCAATACACGGTGCTGGATGCGTCAATGTCAAGCTGGATTTTTTCCGGCTTCGGTAAATTGGTGGGCGGCGCGCCCACCGGCATTTCCAGATTCACTGCATGCAATTGGACGGGGATGGTGATGATGAGCATCACCAAGAGCACCAGCATCACATCGATCAGCGGCGTGGTGTTGATTTCCATCATCACCTCGGGTTCGTCCGAGCCGCTGCTGTTTCCTACATTCATGGCCATGGGATGTTTCCTTGTGCGCCTAGTTCAGCGGAGGAGGTTCGGTGATAAATGCCACCTTGACGATGCCCGCGCGCTGGCAGGCCAGCAAGACCTTGCCCACGCCTTCATAGCGCGCGCTGAAGTCACCGCGGATTTGCACCTCGGGTTGGGGCTTCTTGGTGGATACTTTTTTGAGCTTCTCGGTCAGGGCTTCCACATTGTTGATGCGGGCCTCGTACCAATAGATATTGCTTTGCGGATCGACCGAGATGATGACATTCTCAGGCTTGGTTTCACGCACTTCGACACGCTCTTTGGGTAGCGTCACCGGGATAGCGGTGGTTACCACCGGGATGGTGATCAAAAAGATGATCAGCAGCACCAACATCACGTCTACCAACGGGGTGGTGTTGATTGCCGAGATAACGGCGTCATCCTCTTCGGAACTGGAGCCCACGTTCATGGCCATGGTGTGTTTTCCTTTGAATTATTCGCCTGGCAGGCAAGATCTGTAGGCGGCGCCTTAGTCGCGTGCTGAGCTCAAAGGCCCCTACGCAACTGCGCCACCCAGAAGTGATCAGCCTTTGATGGTGCCCAAAACCACAGCGTGCAAGTCGCTGCTAAAGGCGCGGACCTGATCCATCACCGCTTTGTTACGGCGCACCAGCCAGTTGTAAGCGAGCACAGCAGGAACGGCAACAGCCAAACCGATGGCGGTCATGATCAGCGCCTCGCCCACGGGGCCCGCCACTTTGTCGATGGACGCCTGGCCCGAAATGCCGATGGCCGTCAACGCGTGGTAAATACCCCAAACGGTGCCGAACAAACCAACAAAAGGAGAGGTGGAGCCCACAGTGGCCAAGAAAGCCAAGCCACCTTGGGTGTTGCCTTGAATACGATCCACCGCACGCTGCAGGCCCATGGACACCCAGTCATTGACGGGGATGTGGCCCATCAGGCCTTCGTGTTTCTTAACCGCGTTGTTGGCAGCGTCAGCCATAAAGCGGTACGGACTGTCTTCGGCCAGCGCCTGGGTGCCTTCGGCCACAGTCTTAGCGCCCCAAAATGCCTGGGCTTCTTCGGCTTGCTTGCCCATTTTGGACTGCTCGAGCACCTTGACGACCATGATGTACCAACTGCCGATGCTCATGATGAGGAGCATCATCAAAACCGTTTTGGTCACCACGTCGGAGGTCGCCCACAGTGCTTCGAGACCGTAAGGATTACTGGTCGCCACGGCTGCAACCGCAGCGCTAGCAGCCTGGGCTGCGGGTTCTGCGGTCTGCGCTAGCGCAGCGACGCTGGCAAACAAAATGGACAAACCCAAAGAGTAAGTTTTTGACGTACGGATACCGGAATTAAGCATTGGAGGTCCCCAAATAAAAAGTTGTGTGCTTACCCTGAGCTTACCAAAAAAAAAAGGCGCTAATTACAAAGCAGTTACGACGGCAGAAGCGCCAATTTCTTTTTTGATAATAGTGCCAATTTGAAATACGTTTTCGCCCGCCGCTTGCAGCGTTTGTACACAAGCCTGTGCATGCTGCGCATCCACCAAAAGGACCATGCCAATACCATTATTGAAAGTCCGGTTCATTTCAGTGTCGTCGATACCCGCCGTCCCCTGCAGCCAGGCAAATAGTTCACTCTGCGGCCAGCTTCCCGCAGAGAGCTGCGCTGCGCAATCATCTGGCAACACGCGGGGAATATTTTCCAATAAGCCCCCGCCCGTAATATGTGCCAGGGCCTTGATCGGGTGCGCCGCCAAGGCTTTTAGTACTGGTTTTACGTACAGTCTTGTCGGGGCCATCAGCGCCTCTTTAAAGGGTTTCCCGTCCAGGGTTTGTGGCAAATGACCCGCGGCGCGCTCTATACATTTGCGCACCAAGCTAAAGCCGTTGGAATGCACGCCACTGGATGCCAGACCCAGGACGACGTCGCCCGGGACCACATTGGCGCCCGTCAATATCTTGGATTTTTCGACGGCACCCACCGCAAAACCGGCCAAATCGTATTCGCCTGGGGGGTACATACCGGGCATTTCTGCCGTTTCCCCGCCAATGAGCGCGCAACCGGACAGTTCACAGCCCTTGGCTATACCACCAATGACTGCCGCAGCTATGTCTACGTCGAGCTTGCCGCAGGCAAAGTAATCCAGAAAAAACAGGGGTTCGGCGCCCTGCACCAGCACATCATTGACGCTCATGGCGACCAGATCGATGCCCACGGTGTCATGCATATCCCATTCAAAAGCCAGTTTGAGCTTGGTGCCCACGCCGTCGGTGCCGCTAACCAGCACGGGCTCTTTGTAGCGCTTGGGCACTTCAAACAAGGCGCCAAAGCCACCGATCCCGGCCAAAACGCCCTCGCGCATGGTTTTGCGCGCCAGCGGCTTGATGCGCTCGACCAGGGCGTCGCCTGCGTCAATATCGACGCCGGCAGCTTTGTAAGACAGGGGGCTTGGGGGCTGGGAAGAGGTGGTCATGGGCTTGGCGCAGCAGGCCTCGCGGCCATAAGACAGGGGCGGGGGAGGCCCCCGATAGAATTAAGACAGATTTTACGGGCTCAACCTGGCCGACTTTGGAGATGCCTTGACCGACTCCCAGAAAAGCCTCGCCGCGTGGGCTGCCATCACCGCCGCATTCATTCTTACGCTGTGGCTACTGGCGCCGGTCCTGGCGCCGTTTGCCGTGGCTGCCGTGCTCGCTTATGCACTGACGCCCGTGGTTGACTGGATCGACGCTCGTCTGGGTGGAGCCGTGCCGCGCGTGCTGGCCGTGGTGCTGGTCGAATGGTTATTTTTAGTGCTGCTGGTGGGCCTGATTTTGCTCATCGTGCCCATCATGGCCAAAGAATTACCCTTGATGCGCGACCAGTTGCCTGGCTTTTTAGCCCAGGTCAACGCCGCCGCCCAGCCCACGCTGCACCGCCTGGGCCTGCATTTCAGCCTGGAGGCCGAGAGTATCAAGAGTTTTGTTATGACGTACCTTAATGCCAATGTCGAAGACGCCATGGGCTCGGTGCTGTCCTCGCTCAAGCTCGGTGGCAGCGCCGCGCTGGCGCTGGCGGGCAATTTGGTGCTGATTCCTGTGGTGCTTTTTTATCTGCTGATGGACTGGCAGCGCTTTATGACGGCCTTGCGCACCCTGATCCCGCCCCACTGGCGCGATAGCGCCCAAAGTTTTTTGATGGACGCCGACGACGTCCTGGGCGAATACCTGCGCGGCCAGCTCATGGTCATGGGCGTGCTGGCGGTGTATTACAGCCTGGCCTTGGCCGCTTTCGGGCTGGATTTGGCCTTTCCGATTGGCGCATTCACCGGCTTGGCCGTGTTTGTGCCGTATCTGGGTTTTGGTCTGGGCCTGGTGTTGGCGTTATTGGCCGGACTCTTGGAGTTCTCGGCCACCCAGGGCGCCAGTTACGCTGTGCTGATGGTGGCTGTGGTCTTCGGAGCCGGCCAGGTGATAGAGAGCTTTTTCCTTACGCCCCGCCTGGTGGGCGAACGCATCGGCCTGCACCCGGTGGCGGTAATTTTTGCGCTGATGGCCTTTGGCCAGTTGTTTGGATTTGTCGGCATATTGGTGGCGCTACCGGCCAGCGCGGTGTTGCTGGTTGCCATCCGGCGTGTGCGGGCCAGCTATTTGGCCAGCGGCCTGTACCAGCGCTAGGCCGCCGATGCAGCAAATCGCGCTTGACATCGGCATCGGGGCAAACCCCACGCTGACCAATTATTTTGCCGGACCCAATGGCGAGGCGCTAAGTCACATGCAGCGCCTAGTGCAGCGACCCAACACGGACAGCGTGCCCACGTATGTATGGGGCGCCGCCGGCAGCGGTAAAACGCATTTGCTGCGCGCCAGCGCCGCTGCTATGCAGTCCCAGGGTGCCAGCGTGGGGTGGCTGGACGCCAGCCAGGCTGAGGTGCCCGAGTTTGACGAGTCCTGGTCCTTATTGGTGATGGATGACGTACACATTTATGACGCCCAGCGCCAGCACAGCGCTTTTGGCTGGTTTGTTCAAGCAGCCAGCTTGCAGCGCCCGGTGTTGTGCGCCGGCAGCAGCACGCCTGTGGACCTGCTCTTGCGCGAGGACCTGCGCACCCGCCTAGGCTGGGGCCATGTTTTTGGCCTGCAGCCGCTCACCGAGGCCCAAACCCGCGCTGCGCTGCGCCAGGCGGCCGACGCGCGCGGCCTGTTTTTGGGCGACGAGGTCATGGACTTCACCTTGCGCCGCTTCAGCCGCGACCTGGGCACCCTGTTTGCGCTGCTCGAGGAGCTGGACCGCTACGCACTGCAAACCCAGCGCGCCATCACCATCCCCCTTTTGAAATCCATGCTGGAGAACACATGAGTTTGCCCAAGCTGGCCCTGTTTGACCTGGACCACACCCTGATCCCGATTGATTCTGACTACAGCTGGGGCCAATTTACCGTGTCCCTGGGCTGGACCGATCCGGTGGAATTTACCCGTCTGAATGACCAGTTTTACACCCAGTACAAAGCCGGAACCCTCGATATTTACGAGTACGCCCGCTTTGCCTCGGCCGCTTTTGTGGCCCAGGGCGAGGCCGCTGCGCGCCAAGCCCACGCGCGCTTCATGGCCGACATCATCACACCGGCCCTGCGCCCGCAGGCTCTGGAACTGGTGCGCAGCCACAAAGAGCAGGGCGCTACCGTGCTGTTGGTCACGGCGACCAACGAGTTTGTGACTGGCCCCATCGCGCAGGCCTTTGGCGCGGACGAATTGCTGGCGGTGGACCTGCAGCGCGACGCCTCGGGCTGGTTTACGCGGGAAGTGCGCGGCGTGCCGACCTTTCGCGAAGGCAAGGTGGCCCGGGTACAGGCCTGGCTTGCGGCCCGCAATTGGGGCTGGGAGGATGTGCACAGTACTTTTTATTCCGACTCCATCAACGACTTGCCGCTTTTGGAAAAAGTCAACGTCCCGGTGGCCACCAACCCGGACGAGCCGCTGCGCGCCATCGCCCTGGAGCGCGGATGGCGCATACTCGAACTCTTCGCCTGAGCGCGAAAGGTCGGCCCACCCCCTGGGCAGCGCTGGCAATAACCCTGTTTTTATGATCAAAAAATTTATCAGTAATCTGTTGGCCAAGGCCAGCGGCGTTGGCAAAACCCCTGGCAAACCCGATTTGGGCAAACGCGTAGAGGTGCCAGTCAAGACGCATGGCATCGACCCCGACCTGGTCGATGACCGGGCCAACAACGTGGTGCGCACCCTGCAGGACGCCGGCTTTGTCGCCTACATCGTGGGTGGCGCGGTGCGCGACTTGCTGCTGGGCCTGCGCCCTAAAGACTTTGACGTGGCCACCGACGCCACGCCCGAGCAGGTCAAGAGCCTGTTTCGGCGCGCCTTCATCATCGGGCGGCGCTTTCGCATCGTGCACGTCGTCTACGGACGCGGGCGCGAGCACGAGGTGATCGAGGTCTCCACTTTCCGCGCGTACCTGGACAACGCAGCCGCCGAGCAAGTGGCCGGTAACGAAAAAACCAGCAAAAGCGAACTTGCCGGTATGAAGCACGCGGTGGACTCCACCGGACGCGTACTGCGCGACAACGTCTGGGGCCCGCAGGAAGAGGACGCGGTACGCCGCGACTTCACCATCAACGCGATGTACTACGACCCGCAAACCCAAATTCTGGTCGACTACCACGGCGGTATCAAAGACGCGAAAAACAAAACCCTGCGCATGATTGGCGACGCCGGGGTGCGCTACCGCGAAGACCCAGTGCGCATCATCCGTGCGGTGCGCTTTGCTGCCAAACTGGCGCCGCTGGGCTTTAAGGTGGACAGCAAAACGGCCGGCCCCTTGCTCAAATGCCTTCCGCTCTTGGCTGATGTACCGCAAAGCCGCTTGTTTGACGAAATGCTCAAGCTTCTGCAAACCGGCCATGCACTGGCCTCGGTGGCGCAGTTGCGCAAGCTCGGGCTGGCGCGCGGCATTTACCCCTTGCTAGACCTGGTGGTCGAGCGCGCCGAGCATCCCTTTGTGAACGCCGCCTTGCAAGACACTGACCGCCGCGTGGGCGAGGGCAAACCGGTGGCCCCCAGCTTCTTGCTCGCCTGCGCGCTCTGGGCCGATGTGCGCGACGGCTGGGCTGCACGCCAGGCCGATGGCCAGCACACCCATCCAGCGCTGCACGATGCGATTGACGATGTATTTAACGCCCGTATCGGCGATGTGTCCGGGCGAGGCAAACTGGCTGCGGATATGCGCGAAATCTGGCTCATGCAGCCGCGCTTTGAAAAACGCGTGGGCAGTGCGCCCTTCGGGCTGGTGCAGCAAGAACGCTTTCGCGCCTCGTTTGACTTTATGCGCTTGCGCGCCGACATCGGCGAAGTCGATGAGGCCCTGGCCGATTGGTGGCAAGAGTTTTCTATTGGCGACGAAGCCTTGCGCGAAGACCTGGTCGACCAAGTGCGCCAGGAAAACCTCAAACGCCCGCGCGCTGCGCGCGCGCCGCGTCCTGCAGGCGCACCAGCGCGCCGCAGCGCTGGCGCATCCAACGCCGATACCGAGCAGTCCGCAGTGGCATCGCAGCCCCGCGCCGTGTCCGAGGGTGAAGGCGCTGAGGAATCGGGTGGCGCCCCCAAAAAGCGGCGCCGTCGCCGCCGTGCAGGCGCAGGCCGTGCGGCTGGCGAGGGCGCTGAAGGCACGCAAGGCCCAGGCAAGCCGCCCGCCGACCCGGCCGATTCGCAATAAACCACGGTGTCCATGCGTGAACCGGTAACTGCCACCATCGGCCTGGGTGCCAATCTGGGCGACGCGCGCCAAGCGGTGCACGATGCCATGGCCGCGATAGCCGCTTTGGCGGGCTGCCAGCTGCTGGCCACTTCGCCGCTGTACCGCAGCGCGCCGGTGGACTCCAGCGGGCCGGACTATTACAACGCGGTTATGCAAATTTCTACGGCTTTAAGCGCTCCCGACCTGCTGGCCCACTTGCACGCGCTCGAGCGCGGCGCTGGGCGTGAGCGGCCTTACCGCAACGCCCCGCGCACCCTGGACCTGGACGTGCTGCTCTACGGCCAGGCCCGCATGAACAGCCCGACCTTGACCGTGCCGCATCCGCGCATGCAAGAGCGCGCTTTTGTGCTGCGCCCGCTGGCCGACATCGCCCCGGCGCTGGTTAGCGCGCAGGCGCTCGCCGCCGTGGCTGACCAAGTGATTGCAAAAGTCTAGGAAGCTCATTCATGGATATCCCGGCTACCAACCCTTCCGCTTTGCAACCCGCGATCGAGGCTGCCAGGCAGGTTCTGGAGACCGTGGTCGGGCGCGTCAACATGTACGTGTCTGTACCGGCCCAATCCGGATCGAAGGCCACCCCGCTCTTACTGATTCACAGCGTGAACGCCGCCGCCTCTGCCGCTGAAGTGGCACCTTTGTTCAGGCACTACAGTGGCACCCGCCCGGTGGTGGCGATGGAGTTGCCCGGCTACGGTTTTTCCGAGCGCGGCGATCGCATCTACACCCCGCGCCTTATGACCGATGCCATACACGCCGTTTTGGCGCACATGGCGCAGACCTTGGGCCCGGCGCCGGTCGATGTCCTGGCGCTTTCTTTGTCCAGCGAATTTGCCGCCCGCGCCGCTGTTGAGGTGCCCGAGCGCATCGCGCGCCTGGCCCTGGTCAGCCCCACCGGCTTGCTTGGTTTGCGCCGACGCACTGGCGCGCCGGGCAGCACTCGTTACGCGGCACGTGTGCATGCCGTTCTGCGCTGGAAGCCATGGTCGCAGGCCTTGTTTGATACCTTAACGCGCCCATCCGTGATTCGTTATTTTCTGCGGCGCACCTGGGGCTCGGACACCATAGACCCGCACCTGTGGCCCTACTGCGTGCAAAGCGCACGCCAGGAGGGCGCCCGCTTTGCTCCGCTGTGCTTTTTGTCCATGGCGATGTTCAGTCAAGACGTTCACACCGTCTACGACGCGCTGACGTGCCCGGTCTGGGCCTCCTTGGCCACGCGCGGCGACTTTACCGATTACCGAGGCCTGGCCTTGCTGCAAAACGCCCATCGCTGGAAGGTGCACCGGGTACCTGGCGGGGCCTTGCCTTACTTCGAAGACATGCCCGGCTTTGCCGCACGCTTGGACGGGTTTTGGAAAACGCCGCTGGTGCCGGTAAGGGCAGCGCTTGCGGGGTCGGCCCTGGCGGCGCTATAACTGCACGCTTGCATTCTTAGCGCTTCCATGGCCCTTCTGATTGATTTTTTGAAAGTAGGCGTCCTATGCGCACCGTATTGAAACGTGGTTTTCGCTTGCTCCTCTTGCTTGCCTTGGGTTTTGGTGCTGTGGCGGTGGGTGCGCAGGAGCGCTTTTCTTTTGACAACACGCCCGGCCTGCTGAGCAAGGATGTGCGCCCCTCGCATTACGCTTTGCGCCTGAATGTTGACCCGGCCGCGCCCCAATTTAGTGGCGAAGTGCGCATCCGCATTGCCGTGCGTAAAACCACCGCAAGCCTGCGTCTGCACGCCCAGGACCTGCAAAGTGACGGCGCCCAACTACAGGCCGTCGGCGCCAAGGCTGTGCGCGCCCTGCGTATTGCGCCCGATGCCGCGACCCAGACCTGGGCGCTGTTGCCCCGGGACGGCAAGCCCATTGCCCCCGGCGCGTACCAATTGCGCATCGTCTACAGCGGCAAAGTGAACGAGAGCGATTCCGGCCTGTACCGCGCACCCTACACCGCCGATGGTCAGCCCAAGGTCATGCTGGCCACACAACTGGAAGCGGTGTTTGCCCGCATGCTTTTCCCCAGCTTTGACGAGCCCGCATTTCGCAGCATTTTTGATATCACCGTGCAAGCGCCGGCCCGCTACGCAGTCTTCTCCAATATGCCGGTGCGCAGCATCGCCACCGCAGGCGCTGCGCGGGTGCACCGCTTTGGAGCCACGCCCTCCATGCCCAGCTACCTGGTGGCCATTACCGTAGGGCAGTTTGATGTGCTCAGCGGCCTGGCCGCACGGGTGCCACTGCGCATCATCACCTCGCCGGGCAAGCGGGCCCAGGCCAGCTACGCGCTGGAGGTCACGCAAAAGATATTGCCTTATTACAACGACTATTTTGGTGTGCCCTATGCCCTGCCTAAGCTGGACCAACTGGCCGTGCCCAGCACCCGTGGCGGCGCTATGGAGGACTGGGGCCTGATCTCCTAAAGCGAGACGGCCTTGCTCTTTGACCCGGCGCGCAGCAACGAGCATCGGCGGATGCGCGTTTTTGAAACCATCGCCCACGAAGTCGCTCACCAATGGTTTGGTAATTTGGTCACCGCCGCCTCGTGGGAAGAAATCTGGCTCAACGAAGCCTTTGCCACCTGGCTGGCCGAGAAAGCCACTGAAAAGTTCAACCCCGAATGGCAGATCCAGTTGCGTCGGCGCCAATCCATTGACGCGGCCATGGATAACGACGCCAGCGCGGCTACCCGTGCAATCCGCTCGGGCGCTGTTCAGGAAGATCGCGTGTTTGACGTATTTGACAACATTACCTATGTCAAAGGCGGCGCAGTACTCAGCATGCTCGAAGGCTGGATGGGGCGCGAGGTTTTCCGCCAAGGCCTGTCCAATTACATGAAGCAGCGCCGCCTGTCCAATGCGACCGCCGCCGACCTGTGGTTTCACATCGGTCAGGCCTCGGGCCGCGACGTGGCCCGCGTAGCGCGCAGTTGGACGGACCAAAAAGGCTTCCCCCTGGTTACAGTACAAAGCCGCTGCGAGGCCGGCCAGACCGTGCTGGACCTTCGTCAAAACCGATTTGGCACGGACGCGGCCAGTGCCGCCGGTACCGGCCTATGGTCGATTCCGCTGGTCGTGCTGCACGGTGGGCGCGAGCACGCGCTGCTCTTGGACCAAGCCAGCCAGACCTTCACACTGCCCCAGTGCAGTGACACTCCATCCTTGGTAAACCCTGGCGGTCAGGGCTTTTACCGCGTGCAGTACGCCCCGGCCCAGCACGCCGCACTGGTGCGCAGCTTTGGTGCTTTGCCTGCCACGGCGCGCATTGCATTGCTGAGCGACACCTTTGCCCTGGTGCAATCGGCCCAGTTGCCGCTCACAGCCTATCTGGAGCTGCTCCAGGGCGTGCCCGCCATCCAGGGGCCCGGCCGGGCTGCGCTGATCGACATGGCGCGCGATGGCCTGGGCTTTCTGGATGAAGCTTTCTTGAACACCCCCTCGCAAGCACGATTGCGCAGCCGCGCATTGGCTATGCTCGCGCCCGAGCTGCAAGCCCTGGGCTGGCAGCCACGCGCCAGCGATCAATCTGACACCCGCATGCTGCGCAATGGCCTGATCTCCAGCCTTGCGCATCTGGGCGATACCTCGGTCCGCGCCCAAGCGGCGCAGCTCTTTGACCAGGAAGAGGCCGGTGGCCCCAGCATCGCCCCCGAAATCCGCGATGCCGTCATCCGCGTCGCTGGCATGGGCGGCAATGCCGAGCGCTTTGCAAAGCTCAAGCAGCGCCTGCTGAGCGCCAACAACGAGGAAGACCGTTGGCGCTACGCCAGCGCCCTAGCCAACACCACGGACCCGGTATTGGCGCAGCAGGTGCTGGCCTTGTCGCTGGCGGGAAGCTTGCCCAACAACGTGGCGGCGCGCTTGCCCTCTTTGCTTTCAAACAACCATATTCACCACGCTATGGCCTACCAGTTTGTGCTGGACAACTTCCCGCGCTTAGCGCAGGTAGCCGGCGAGATGTTTGGTTCCTCGGCCTGGCTGGTGCCGGGGGTGGGCGGGGCGTTTAATACGCCGGAACGTGCCGATCAAGTGGTCCAAGACCAGCAGCGTCTAACGGGAGACAAAGGCGCGCGCACCGCTGCGCGCATGGCCGCGCATATTCGCCTGAAAGCAGCCCTGGCGGCGCGCGAGGCGCTCTAAGACCGCAAGGCCTTCACTGCCTAAGGTGCCGCAGCAGTAGCGGTGGTTGTGGGCAGGCTGCTGGCAGTGGCGCCTCGATAGGCCAAGCTGCCCTGCAGCGCTGACTCCAAAGCGGCCGCTTTGGTGCGAGCCGCGTCAAATGCCAGTGCAATCGTGGGCGGCTCTAGCGACACCCGTACGCTGCCCGCCACCACCCCCGGCACCGCTGCCACGGTGCGCACAAGCCACCGGCGGGTTGCGGCATCATGGGTCAGGGGTCCGTCCCAGACCAAATACATCAGGGTGTGTTTTTGCAGTTTGGCGCGCTCGACGGCGCTATGGTCATACACCGAGGCGATGCGGTCCTCCAGGCAATGCCCGCAGGCCAGCGCTGCCAGCGGCGCCAGCGCTATGGCTGATGCAAAAAGCAGGGCATGTAGGGTGTACTTCATGGTTTGGCCACCTTGTGGGCATCGACCCAATGAAAGTAGGCTATGTACTGGGCAATTTCAGCCTTGCTCAGACCCTGGTTGGGCATGGCGATGTTGTTGGCATCAGCCAGCAGCGCCTTGGCCGTCGGATCGGACTGCAGCATCTTCTCTGGGGCCATTAGCCATTGCGTGAGCCACTCGTCCTTGCGCCGCAGCGTCACGCCAGCCAGATCGGGGCCGAGCTTTTTACCCTGGCCAATCGAATGACAGGCCAGGCACTTGCTCTCAAATGCCATTTTTCCGCTCATGGCCGCCGGGTCAGTGGGGGTGCTGCTGGCTTCCATATTGTGGTGCTCCAGATCGGCTGGTTTGGCCTGGTCTAGGGTGGAAATCAGACCGATGGCGCCCTGGGATGCGTTGGCAAAGTGGTGGTCCACCATGATGTAGGAGCCGGCCTCTGGCACCATCATTTCCACAATGGCGCTGTTGCTCGAGCCCAGCAACACGGTTTGCATGCCGCGCATCTGGTTGTCCGGGTTGCCTTCGAGCCATACGCGATCAAAAATCGTACCGACCACATGGAAGCTGGAGGTCTTGCTCGGGCCCACATTGAGCACAAAGAGGCGCACCCGCTCGCCCGGTTTGGCGACCAGCGGCTTTTTCACCATGCCGTTGTGCACGCCGTTAAACACCGTGTAGGTCGGCTGCGAGGCCTTGAGCCGATCGGCGTCGAGCACGTAGATCGGGGCGCCATCAACCTTGTGACCCGCCGGGTCGGGTTTGACGTAGAACTCGCTTTGAATCACCACATACTCGCGGTCCGCTTTGGTGGGATAGCCCTCTTTGGGCTCAACAATCACCGCGCCGTACATGCCCGATGCGATGTGCTCCAAAATCATGGGCGTACCGCAGTGGTACATAAAAATGCCGGGGTAATTGACCGTGAATTCAAACTCAATCGTCTGCCCCGGCGCAATGGATCGGTATTTGTCCTGGGGCGAGACCATGGCGGCATGAAAGTCCATGGAATGCATCATGGGCGCTACCACCATCGACATCGCGGGCAGCATCTCGTCGCTGCGGTTGGTCATGCTGAAATGGATTTTGTCACCCACGCGTGCCCGAACCGTGGGCCCCGGCACCTGGTTGCCAAACGTCCAGGCGCTGAATTTCACACCCGGTGCAATCTCTATCACCTTGTGGCTGGTGTCCAGCTGCACATACTTAATAGGCGCCGGATCCAGCGGCTTGAGCTGCGCATCAAAGTTCAGCGCATTGCCTGCCGCAAATGGCCCGGTATGGCGCTGCGTGCTCAAGGTCGCCGGGGGCGATTTCAACTCTATTTTGGAGGCGTCGTAGGGGTCGCTCACCACCTTCGTGGTCGGGCCACAGGCCGCCATCGATAAAACCGATGCAGCCAGCAAGCCGCGCAAAAGTAGTGCAGAAAACATAAGCCGTGTCCAATCACAAGAGTAAAACTGCATCTTGCGGGGTTTGCGCTGGCGCAGGGAAACTCATTGCCTCCGCCCAGGCCCTAATAGCCCTTGGCTTGACCTAGATCAGCCAAAGCCGCTTCAATGGCAGCATGCCGGTGCTGCACCGCCGCAAATTGCCCACAATGCTGGTGATGCGCCCCGCATTGCCAACCAGAGAAGCCACTTGCTATGCCTCACTTTCACGCCGTTGTCTGGATTGATCACTCCGAAGCCCATGTCATCCATTTCAGCCCGGACGACGTGGAGCAATTTGTAGTGCGCCCCAACCACCCCCACCACAAAGTGCACAGCACCGCCGGCACCTTGGGTGACGGCAAGGCGCCGGTAGACAAAGACTTTTTTCACCGCGTAGCCCAAGCGCTGACCGGGGCCCAGGAAATCTTGGTGGTCGGCCCGGCGCAGGCCAAGCTGCAATTGGTCAAGCACATCCACGCCCACGAAGCGGCTTTGGTGCCCAAGCTAATCGGCGTGGAAACCGTGGACCACCCCAGCGACGCGCAACTGGTGGCCTATGCGCGCAAATACTTTCGCGCCAAAGACCGCATGCTCTGACGCGAGCGGCGCATACCCCTCACACCCCCGCAGGCTCGTGCGTCATGTCCAGGTGCAGCATGGTGCCGGTGTAGGGGTGCGCACGCGCCACGTCTTCGTCCAGTTCCACACCCAAGCCCGGCGCGGTGGGCGGGATGATGTAGCCGTTTTCCCATTGAATGGGCTTTTTCAGAATCTCGGTATGAAAACCGCTCCAGTCCAAAATACTTTCCTGAATCAGGAAGTTGGGGCTGCAGGTAGCCAGTTGGATATTGGCAGCGCCCACCACCGGGCCGCAGTACAGGTGCGGGGCGATTTGTACATGGCAGGCTTCGGCCATGGCGGCGATTTTTTTGCCTTCCAAAATGCCGCCCACGCGGCCCAGGTTCATTTGCAAAATCGCTGCTGCGCCTTCTTCCAGCACGCGCTGAAATTCCCACTTGGTCGCCAGCCGTTCGCCGCAGGCTATGGGGATGGTGGTGCCGCGGGCTACTTTGCCCATTTCGCGCTGGTTGTCTGGCGGGATCGGTTCTTCAAACCACAGCGGGTCGTATTTTTCCAGGCGCCGCGCCAGGCGGATGGCCCCTGCTGCCGTCATTTGGCCGTGTGTGCCAAACAGCAAATCTGCCTTAGTGCCTACGGCTTCGCGCAGCAGGCGGCAAAAGGTTTCAGACCGGTCTAGCTCGGTCAGCGAAAGCTGGCGCCCGTCATAGACGGTGTAAGGGCCTGCCGGGTCAAACTTGAGGGCGGTAAAGCCCATCGCCAGGTATTGCGCAGCGCGCTCGGCGGCTAGCACCGGATCGGCATAGACATTGGTTTTGTCGCCTTCTTTGGGGTAGATGTAGGTATAGCTGCGCAGCTTTTCATGCACTTGGCCGCCCAGCAATTTATAGACCGGCTTATTGACGTCTTTGCCCACAATGTCCCAGCAGGCCATGTCGATGGCGCTCAAGATGCCCATGGTGCTGATATCGGGCCGGTGGATAAAACCGCTGCCATAGACGCTGCGCCAAATGCGCTCGGTGTCATAAGGGTCTTTGCCGACCACGCAACGCTCCACCACATCGCGCACCATGTGCTCCACCACGCTGGGGTGGTAGGGCAGGTTATAGACCTCGCCCAGGCCCTCGATGCCTTCATCGGTGATGAGCTTGATGAACACAAAGTAGCGTCCGCCAAAGCCGGGCGGCGGGTTGCCCACGACAAAGGTTTTTACGTCGGTGATTTTCATGCGGTCTCCGTTCTTTTTGTGCTTGCCCGAGCGCCCCGCGAAAAAGGCGCACTTACAGGCGACTTAGCTAGCGCAATTGATAACTTTGTATTCCAAATAGTCCTGCAAACCAAAGCGGCCCCACTCGCGGCCATTGCCGCTTTGTTTGTAGCCGCCAAAGGGCGAGCAGTAGTCTTGCCCCTGGCCGTTGATGGATACCATGCCCGCACGCAGGCGCCGCGCCACGCGCTTGGCACGCGGCACGTCGGCGCACTGGATGTAAGCGGCCAAGCCATAGGGCGTATCGTTGGCAATGGCAATCGCTTCTTCTTCGGTATCAAACGGAATGATCACCAAGACCGGCCCGAAAATTTCTTCGCGCGCGATACGCATCTGGTTGTTCACATCGCCAAACACCGTGGGGCGGGCGTAATAGCCTTTGTCCATGCCCTCGGGCCGACCCAGGCCGCCGCACAAGAGGCGCGCGCCTTCGTCGATACCGATCTGGATATAGCGCTGCACCGTCTCCCATTGGCGCTTGCTGGCCAGCGGGCCAATGCCCTTGCCTTTGTCCGCGCTATGGATGACTTGCACTTTGGCGCCGGCTTCGGCGGCGTGCTGCAAAGCCTCGGCATACACACTGCGCTCTACCAACAGGCGCGTGGGCGCGTTGCAGCTTTGGCCGGTGTTGCTCATGCATTTGTTCACGCTAAAGCGCACCGCTTTGTCCACCTTGCTATCGGCAAAAATGATATTGGGTGATTTACCACCCAGCTCTTGCACCACGCGCTTGACGGTGTCGGCGGCATGCTTGGCCACCGAGATGCCCGCAGCCGTAGAGCCAGTGAAGGAAATAAAGTCCACCTCGGGGTGGCTGCTCAGCAGGGGGCCGATGCGTGGGCCGTCGCCATACAGCATATTGAACACGCCCGGCGGATAACCCGCCTCGTGCACAAATTCGGCTACCAGCTTGCCCGACAAAGGCGCGTATTCGCTGGGCTTGAGCACCACGGTGCAACCGGCCAGCAGCGCAGGCGCCAGCTTGGAGACGATTTGGTTCAGCGGCCAGTTCCAGGGCGTGATCAGTACGCACACGCCAATGGCTTCGCAAACCAGATCGGCATTCGCGCCACTGCGCGTTTCCCAGGGGAAGTCTTTGGCTGCGGCCAGCGTGGCCTTGATGTGGCCGGGGCCGCATTCGGCTTGTTGGTCGTAAGCCCAGTCCCAAGGTGCACCCATTTCCAGGCTGATGGCGCGGGCCATTTCTTCGTAGCGGCGCTCGAAAACGGCCTGAAGTTTTTCCAGTAGTTGTGTGCGGTGCGCTAGCGTAGTTTGGCTAAAGCTGTCAAAGCTGTGGCGCGCGGCCATGACGGCGCGGTTTACATCTTCTTGCCCGCCCATCATCACTTGGCCAACGACCGATTCGTCTCCAGGGCTCACCGCTGCGTGAACCGTGTGCGCGCCTGCGGGTTCAACCCATTGGCCGTCGATATAAAAATTGCAATGCATGCTCATAAAAACTTTCTTGAATTATTTAGCGACCAGTTCGGTCGGGTAGCCGGGGGCGCGCAGTTCTAGGCCGCAGGCTGCTTCAATCATGCGCACCACTTCGGGCGATTGCGCTTGGCTGCCGTACAGGCCGCGTGCGCGCCTAAAAATTTGTTGCGCCATGGAGCCCAGCTCCAAGGGCACGCCGATTTTTTCGGCAATGCCGTTGACCAGCCCTAAGTCTTTGCATGCCAAGTCCATGGTGAACTTGACGTTGTAGCTGCCCGAGAGCACCAGCTTGGATTCGGTCTCGTGCACAAAGCTATTGCCCGAGCTGGCGCGGATAGCGCGGTAGGTGGCATCTGGATCGACACCGTATTTGGCCGGCAGCATCATGGCTTCGCCCGCTGCAATCAGGTGGATAAAGGCCAACATATTGGTCACCACTTTGACCACCGAGGCATTGCCCATCTTGCCCATGTAAATAATCTCGCCGCCCATGGTGCCCAAAATGTCCTGCACGCGATCAAA
>Ga0209084_1000881_pt1 | contig 26958 bp, 25 predicted proteins | sample C_130820_MF_Meta_FD_187309 | JGI IMG/M metagenome (GOLD analysis project Ga0209084, IMG submission 187309) | Freshwater microbial communities from Lake Croche, Canada to study carbon cycling - C_130820_MF_MetaG (SPAdes) (version 2) | ecosystem: Environmental > Aquatic > Freshwater > Lake...
AATAGTATCTGCATTGGAAATAGTTCAATGAACTATACTATTACTAATTCTTCAACAACAGATAATATATGTATTGGAAATAGTTCAATGACAGCACTTAATGGTGGTTACTTCAATTTATGTATTGGTAATAGTTCAGGAGCTGCACTTACGATTGGTTATCAAAACTTGTGTATTGGTAATAATGCCGGTAAAGGCTTAACAAATGGTTTTGATAATACATTTGTTGGTTATTACGCTGGTTCAAAAGTAATGAGTGGCGCATACAGAAATGTTGCTGTTGGGTCAAATGTATTAGCAGGAGTTTCAGGTAACTTTATAGGCAATTACAACACTTTTATTAATTCTGCACAACATTCTTCTATAACAACCGGATATGATAATTTTATTGCTGGACAAAGGGCAGGAACTAATATTACAACTGGCAGTCAGAATACATTAATTGGTCCAGATGCCGGTTATAGTATTACAGATGGTAACAATAATATTGGAATTGGTGGTTATCAGGCATTAAGTGGTTGTATATCTGGAAGTTATAATGTAGGGATCGGTTATCAAGCAGGTTCATATAATCCAGGAAGTAATAATATTTGTATAGGAGCATATTCAGGGATTTTTTTGAATTATCTTTCTGGTGTTAGTGCAAGTCAGAATGTTTTTATAGGATATTATGCTGGTTATGGAGGTATTCTATCTAGTACATTTCAAAATAGAGGAACAAATAATGTAGCTATAGGAACAAATGCTGGGTTTAGTTTAACAATTGGTATAAATAATACATTTATTGGAACAGTTTCGCAAACAGGATCAGTTTTGACAACATCAGGTTCTAATGTTACAACACTTGGGTATCTAGCTGCACCTACTACTGCTACAATATCTAATCAAATTACATTAGGTAACTCATCAGTAACTTCATTAAGATGTCAAGTAACAACAATTACTGCATTAAGTGATGCTAGAGATAAAACAAATATTATTGATTTACCAGTTGGACTAGATTTCATAAATAAATTGAGACCAGTAAAGTTCACTTGGGCAATGCGCGAAAAGAATTTTGATGAAAATGGAGATGAAATTATAAATCCAAATAATGGAGTAGATAACGCAGGATTTATTGCTCAAGAGTTAGATAAAGTTGAAACCAGTGAAAATATTGATTTTTTGCATTTAGTTTTAAAAGATAATCCTGATAAATTGGAAGCGTCATATGGTAAACTGTTACCAGTAATGGTAAAGGCGATCCAAGAATTATCTGCTAAAGTGGATTCACTTAGTCAAGAATTGGCATTATTAAAAGCGTCAAAATAAGAAATAAGAAATAAGAAATAAGAAGAAAGAAATATATCAATAATATGTATGAAACATAGCCAACATATCAAAAATAAACATTCAAACAATAAAACAAGAAAACACAAAGTCTTGAAACCATACAAAGGAGATACAATCATTATGTTCAAGCCAAATAGGAAGGCAATAGAAATCGCCAATCAAGACCCAGTAAAATACTTATTTAGAGAGAAAGTGAATGTGGACAAGGCAATCAAACAACATAATGGATTTAAACAGGTTCTAAAACAACAGGGTCAACAATTTTTAGATATTTCAGAATACATTGCTAAGGATACTCCAAGTGAACAATTAGCTAACTTGTTATATACGAGAGATCCATTTATTAGAACACAAAAGGGACTTGTTCTTGGAAATATGAAAGAACCAGCACGAAAACACGACCGCGAAATCATAGAAGGTATTATGAAGAAATTCCATCAACCCATTATTTATAAGTGTAAAGAGGATGAAAAGCTGGAAGGTGGTGACTACTTGATCAATTGTAATACATCTTTCCTTGGGACAGGTGCGCGTTCAAATATGAATGCCGCTAAAAAACTTCTGAAACTAGGACTTTATGGCACTGAAAAAGTAGTGATAATATATCCAGTTAATCCAGACAAGAGTATGTATCGTATTCATTTAGACTGTATTTTCTCTCCTTTCGGATGTAAACAATGTGTAATTTGGGATGATTTGACACATAAAAACTCAACACATAAAAGAATGGCAATTGAATACACTCTTCAAAATAATGGCAAATACAAGAGGTCATGTAAGGCCAAGAATTTCGTTGATTACTTGAAAGACAATAACTATAATGTGATTACTTTATCCAATCAAAGTCAGCATAATTATGGTGCCAATATCTTGGAGTTAGATAATGGAAAGGTCCTTGTTCAAGATGTGGAAACACATAAGAAAATTAAGGGATCAATTTTTGTCCCATTCCACGAAATACATAAAATGTACGGAGGTCTTCATTGTTCATCTAATTCATTTTTGAGTTAAAAAATGCCAAAATACCAATCAAGCAATAACGCAATAACGCAATAAAATAAATACTATTATACATTATAAAATAAATAGTATTTATTCAAAGAAACTCCAAATAGAAGTCTCTCTTGAAGTCAATAAACATACGCCAGTCAATACGGAAAGAAGAGAAACAGCAGCTTTGAATCAATTTATCAAACTTCTCCGACTTCAATGCTTGAACAATTTTAATTCCTTCTTCCAAACCAGAAAATGAAATAGCCATAGCACAATGTGTCATCGCATAAGTGCCATAAATGTCTAATATGGGTTCAAAAATCCCGGATTCTCCAAAGATGACCTTTGAGTCACCAAAGAATCCTTTGTTATTGAATTTACTGTAATAATAACGTACAATGCCACCTTTTAATGTGGAATGAATACAAGGATAGACAAATCCTAATTGATCATTTTTGAGAGAAGACATCCACGATTTATCGGTGCCATAAGAAGACCGACTATACATAATTGGACATCTTTCTTCTCCTTCTTTGGCCAAAACAGAAGAAATCAAACCATAATTCTTACTTGGGAGCCATTTCCACTGGGATAAATCAATATGACTAATAACACCATCTTCGTCATCCACTTCCACAAACAAACCTCCCCCCGTTTGATTCGGGAGCTTTGCTTCCACCTTTGGGAAAGTTGGAGCCAAAACCTGTGGGAAAGTTAGTGATTGGGATTGGATAGTTTTGGCTCCACCTTTCTCAAAGGTGGATATTAAATAATAGTCAAATCGTGTTCCACAGTTGAACTTAGACCATCCATCCTTCTTCCCATTTATAGATAACTTGAGCATCTGATTATCCTGAGTCATCAAGTCAAAAATATGAGTATAATTCTTGCGCCGCCTTGTAAACGGCTTTCTCCATCCAGGCGGATGCAGAAAAAGCAGATACCCACCACCCTTAATCCAAACCTCCAATGCTCTGTAAACGAACTCCGGCCACAAAATGATCTTATGCTCAGGCCCGGCATTGAACGGCGGGTTCCCGATAACAGCATCAAAAAGTCCTAACCATATACCATCACGATACCCGAGACTGTTTCCGCAAAATCCGCAGCATAAAACTTTAGAGAAGTCAGCCCCAGCGTCAGCATCCCCCGATCCTTGGCAACGGAAGACTGCATAAGCCTTCAACATTTCTCTCGTGATCATAATATTGGAAAGTGAAATATCGGCGAAATAAAGGATATTAGTGAGAATGTGATTTGATCGGACAACTTCGTCTTCTATTATATCTTGAAGCCCTTTAAAAAAGCGTTCAAAGAGAGAAAGGACAAATCCACCTTTGCCACAACAAGGCTCAAAGACTTTTCTCTCTGCACATTCCCAAAAAGAGGAAGGAATGGAGTCCAACATCTCTTCTATCAATTCATAAGGGGTAGTAACTTCAGCATATTGAGTCTTTTCTTCAAGTGTTGGGACAAATTCTTTGTCCAACTTTTCTCTCAATAAAGGGATTTCAAGACCTGAAAAATCTTGAAAGGCTCCTCTAATTTTCTTTCTATACATAGATTCCATAATACCTTAAATAATGAAAATATTATAGAATTAGAGAAAAACCTCAAAACTCTAAAGTTACTTATGTTTCTTTGATCTATGTTTTTTTGTGCTTGTGCTTTTGCCTTTATAACCAGAACCAGAACCTCTTTTTCCAGACTTCTTATGCTTTCTGAGACCTTGTCCGAATTCACTTGGTCTTTCAGCCCAATTTCCTTCGTAGTGAGGTAAAACACTATTACCACTAGATCCACTAGGCTTACCACTGCCTGACATAGTCATTACACCAATGCCTATAACACTACCTACTATAGTCGGAATTACCCAAATAAGACTCATTATATATATTATTATTTATTTTATAATTTATGCAATAATGATATAGAACGATTTGATTATAATAGTCAAATGAAGATCCAAATTTTACAAACCCTTCTTCTAATATCCGGTTTGATTGGATCAAACTGTTTTTTTCCGAGTTTTACTCATACAAACCAGCCCCGTAAGTATCCTATTTCAAGACCACAAAAACACCAAGATCCAAATCTACCACAAGAATCAGGTCCAAATCCTAACCCTAATTCTAATCCTAATCCTAATCCTAACCCAGAAAAAGAGACAAATGTTCGTCCATTGTTTAACCGATTCAAATATCCGCTTTCAAAGAATTATTACGAGAATTATTTAAAACGCCTGAATTCTAGGAATTCCAATGAGCAAAATAATGAAATTTTGAGAGGCGAGGAATTTTATCATCAAAGTAGTGATGACGAAGAAGTGTCAGTAGTCAATATATCTTTCAATGAATCTGAAAACAATAGTACCAACCCTAACTCTAGACCCGGGTTTCGTGTAATTATCAGTAAGAGTATGTTTGAACCATTTCAAAGGCAATACGACAGTAATAATCCAAGTCAAGACGATCAAGAAGATGACGATGAAGATGATCAAAGTTATAGAAGCGCTAGAAATAAGAAATCTGAGAACTTCAAGGTTATAACAAAGCATCCAACAAAATTCGCAGATATTGGTGGCTATGACAAGGTGAAACAAGAACTGCTTCAGTGTGTGGATATTTTAACCAATTACCAGAAATACGCAAATTACAGTGTAAGAGTACCGAAAGGTCTCATTTTAGAAGGGCCTCCTGGCAATGGTAAGACGCTATTAGCTAAGGGATTCGCAGGTGAAGCCAAAGTCGGATTCATTGCAGTATCCGGTTCAGAATTCCAGGAGAAATATGTTGGTGTTGGCTCATCCAGGGTACGAGAGCTCTTTAAACTGGCGAAGAAAAATGCTCCTTGTATTGTGTTTATAGATGAAATAGATGCTATAGGTCGCCATAGATCGGGAGATGGTGAAACATCCAGTTCAGAACGCGACAATACGCTAAATGAGTTGCTTGTAGCCTTGGACGGATTTAAATCAAATAATGGAGTCTTCTTGATTGGAGCGACAAATCGGGTGGATCTTTTGGACCCGGCGCTAGTAAGACCAGGACGTATTGACAAGAAGATTTATATTGGTTTGCCTGATAGTGACACGAGAAAAGCCATATTAAATATTCATACAAAGGGAAAGCCGTATGATGAGTCTATTATAATAGAGGATTTGGTGGATTTGACAATGGGACTATCGGGTGCACAAATAGAGAATATGTTGAATGAAGCAATGTTGAATGCATTGAGAGAAGACCGTCAAAAAATTGAAATAAAGGATGTGGATAGTATTTTGAACAAGATTTTGGCTGGTTGGCAACCGACCGAACATCATTTCACGAACGACATCATAGACCATATTGTAATTCACGAGATGGGACACGCGATTGTAGGGCTCTTAGCAGAACATCATTCAAAAATGACAAAAGTGATTATTAATTTTTCGTCGCCAAGGAGTCCAGGGTATACGGTATTTGAGGCATCTGAATCCACGATTTACACGAAGGAGGCGCTCTTTGAACACTTGGCAATCTTATTAGCAGGGCGAATTGCAGAAGAGTGTTATAGTGAGGTATCTATTACAACAGGAGCCATCAATGATTTTGAGGAGGCATACAAGCTGGCTGAGAAGATGATCTTATATTATGGAATGGGATCAAAAGTGATTTATCCGAGCAACAGTGACAAATACAAGGAGATTATAGATAATGAGGTGATCCAGTTAATAGATGAGGCATATGCTTATGCCCAATTTATCGTAGAAAATAGTATGGATCTTATATTGGACTGTGCTGAGATTTTGAAGCGCGACAAAATAATGCACTCTCGTGAAATTATGGAAATGGTTAACTCTGGAAAATATGAAGATGTCCTTGAGTTATTGAAGAAATAGTTACAGTTATGAATTTATTTCTGATAAACAGCATTGATAAAATCGTCAATATTTGTAGAACACATCAATGGTAATTGTTCATTTATTTTTTCGTCATTCCAATTCCACCATTTAATTTCTAATAGTTTCTGGATTTGTTCTTGTTTAAAACGGTATTTAATGAGTTTTGCCGGATTACCACCTACTATACTGTAAGGTTCAACATTTTTAACAACATGACTATTTGCTGCAATAACTGCTCCGTCACCAATAGTGACACCAGACATAATTGTTACGTGTTCGCCTAGCCATACATCATTACCAATATTTACATCACCGTTTGTTTTTGGATGTCCCTCACCATTAACACTATTAAAAATATCCTTATTTTGGTGACCAAATGGAAATGTAGTAATGCGATCAGTTCTATGACCTCCTCCCAAGTAAACTTTTCCACAGCTACCAATAGAACAAAAACTACCAATAGTTAATTTGGCACCTTCACCCCAGGAAAGTATATCTGGCATTCCATAACTGTATTTTCCATATGAATGAGCCATAATAAATATGTTGAATCAAATATTTAAATTACTTAAAACTCTAAAACTGTTAAATTTAGTTTAAAATAAAATAAGTCAATTTTTTTGAATGTTTGAAAAAAATTGATTTCAAGAAGTATTTGAAGTAAACTGCACAATTTGAGACATAACATTGGTATAAACTAAACAAATCAAAATGACATCATTTGATAAAGCAACATTAGCAGGTTTTTATAATCTTTGTATTAAGGGTTATCATATGCTCAACGGGGATCCAATTAAAGAAGCCGTTTGGGAGCAAATAAATTCACAAATATTCAAACATTCAGGCATTCAAGTGATCGGCCAAGCTTGTGGAAGCCATAGCCCAGGATGCGATATTGAGACGGACAAGGGAAAGTTTTCCAATAAGTCGGCCAAGTACGACAAAAAAGGCGCGGAGTTTTCCATCAGTTCTTACAGACTCACTGCAGTTACGAGTGCTGAGAGTCCAGGAACGCCTGAGGAGATCTGTGCTGAGATCAATAAACGAAAGAACTTTGACTACTATTCAGTAATCTTGCGCGAAGAGTTGCCAAATGGTGGGTTCAACTACGATTGGTTACTCATTCCGAGTGACTACCCAGCATTCAACCCAGGAAACTTCAAGTGGGTACCGACCATCGGAAAGCGTGGAAAAAATACTGGGAAGCAAGTCGGATGGGAGACCGTGAAGGGCAGTGGGGAGACCGTCAAGGGAAGTGAGGAGACCGTTGATAGCAGTGAGGATACCGTCAAGGGAAGTGAGGAGATCAAATCCAGTAGTAGCGAAGTTGAAGCTTCAATGAGCATCAGCTTCAGTATGTCGTCCCAATTGTGGATCCAGTTGAAAGTGACCGAGGAACTAAAGCAGTTCATTGTAGCGAGGACTACTTATGATGGGACTCAACCAACAATGGACTACATTACCTTGGCACAAAATGCATAAAAATACAAAATTAGTTAGATAGTTAGATAGTTAGATAGTTTTAAAGTAAATTATTAATCATTTTAATTTTATTTGCAATCTTAGAAAAGCATTTGTCTCTCTGCTCCGCTTAGCTTAGGACCATAAGGATAGTAAGTGGATAAAATTGAAATGAAGTTAACTTATTACACATAATGTACAATAAATCAACTTATAATGAATAGAACGAGCTTTGCCATCAATAAGAACTCAAATATTGTAAGATTTATTTCCCAAGCTAATAAAATAAAGGCATCAGCAATTGAGGCTAAAAATAAACAGTCAATTAATCCCTTAATAAAAAACGGGTTTTCATTTAATTCCAAAAATAAATATGGCAAAAGAAAGTTTTCCACATTTCAAAACTTTCCACTTCCACCAGAAGGACCCGACTTCTGGTTTATAGGATTGGTGCTAACAGTATCCTATTTCATAGTAAAAAAATTTAATTAAAATTTTGCTTTTTAACAACGGAAAACAATAAACTTAATAAATAATAAAGATAAGAGATTTACTGAAACCTTACTTGCTTTCGGGTCTTTTTTCCACTTTTAACTTGTCTCTTACTCTTACCCCTTTTTGATGCCTTCTTAACAGGTTTTTCTTCAATAATTTTCTCTTCAGAATCAACTAACTCAGGTATTTCTTCTTCATCGGAGTCATCAAACTTAGAAAAATCAATGCCCATTATAGATTTTGCACGCATTTTTTTCCTCAAATTATTCGGCATTTTAAGTTTTTCTTGTCCTTTTTCCTTTTGCTCCACTTTTTCTAAAAGTAGAACTCTTAGATTTTGCTCCACTTCTTACTTTTGTTCCACTTTTCCCAAAAGTGGACCTTGAAACAAATTGCTTAATCTTATCTTTATCAGTCAAAATAAGCTCTACAATTTTCTGAAAATAACTGCGAAATTGAGGTTTCATCTTTGGTAAATCATCTACACAGATCCATTGAATTTCAGCCTTTTCAAAAATTTTACTCTTTTTGATTACTTCTGGATCTAGGCGTTTTTGAAGAAACTTCTGATTATTATTGTAGTAATGAGGTAACGCAGTGTCATAAGGAAAAGGTAATATATGCATTCTATAATCGCTTGGTGTATAATCAATATTGTATGTTCCTTTACTCAGCATTTTCTTGAGCTCATCATCTGATCCTAAAAATCCTGTTAGCTCTTCGCCACCCTCACGAATGGCGGTCTTCAAATAAGACTCACCTTTTTCAGTTCCACCTCCAAAATCAGAGAACCCAGGAGTATCTGCATATTTGTTCTCCTTTCCAAACAAAAAATACAATTTCCCATTCACTATTGATGCAGGTAATATTCCAGCTCCCATCTTATATATTTTAAATATTATTTATTTACTTATATTATGAAGAAGAACAATAGAACCAATAAATCCAATAAGAAGCATAAAATCTTGCAAAATCATAATAAAACACATAAAAGGTATCAAAATAAAGTGCATAAAACCAAAACCAAAAATAAAACCAAAACTCATATTATCAAAAATAAAACACCGAAATGGTTAAGCGATCTTGCACAAGGTGAAACATTAGTCACTAGCAACAAAAAAATTATGAGTTCATACTCACCAACAATAAATCAAGAACTAGTAACCTTGCAATCAGGACTATCTCGTTTGAAAATCGGAGACTGTAATGACTATAAAGCCTTCAAAATGGAAGAGCCTTTGAAAATCCTGGTAAAAAACAAGGTCCTTTTTGGTAAGAAATGCTCACCCTATTACACCGACGAAGCAAAAGAGATGTTATTAGCCAATTTAGCAGCAAACAAGCACGTAGATCCTAGTAAGATTATTCCTCCGAAGCAGATCTTAGGAAACTGCTGGTTCAATGCAATGTTTGTAATGTTTTTCATTAGTGATAAAGGCCGCAAATTCTTCCAATTCTTCCGTCAACTAATGATAGAAGGTAGACAACAAAATGGAAAACAAATCCCACTCCACTTGAGAAACGCATTTGCTCTTCTCAATTTCGCAGTAGATTCTGCGCTTACTGGCAGCAAAAATGCAGTAGAAATGGACACCAATAATATTATAAGGCAAATATACGATGCAATTCCGAGCTCTTACAATAAACAAGCCAATTATATTCCCTATGTGGATGAAGCAGGAAATCCAATAAAATATTATGGGAGTATTATCAACTTCTTGGGAAATAATTCATTGCAAATGTTGGTTTTAAACGATTTCACACCAGTTGCGAGTTGGGAAGACCGCATAACGAGAGAAATCAATAATAGGATGCCTAAACATTTGCCTCATATTATTGTGGTAGAGATTTTTGATGGCCCAAGAGAGACTGCAGGAGAGGCAGGTAAAATCAAGAACAGACCACTGTCTTTCAGAGTAAAAGGAGCTGAATACAGCTTGGATAGTGCAGTAGTGCGCGATATTGAACAGCAACATTTTTGTGCAATGATCACTTGTGAAGGAAAGCAAATGGCATTTGATGGTTATAGTTATCATCGTCTAACAGATTCCCCGTGGAAAGACAAGATCAATAGTAGTGATAAATGGGAGTTTGAAGGAACCAAGAACTATGATGGTACACCATTGAAGTGGAGTTTTCTACATAGTTATCAAATGTTGATGTACTACAGGGTACATTAAAGAAAATCTAGTCTTGTTTATATTTTTTATTATGATGATGCCTCTTTTCTGCCTCCTCTTTTGGACAATGCTCCATATAACCAGGTACAATCATTTCCTTGTTGCATTTCATTGTTTCTAAGTCACAGTCTATGGGAATAGTGGTAACCTGAATATTAGGTCTAAATACTGTGGATTTTAATCTAGGTAGTAACCCAGAAAACGATCTAATAATATTAGAACAAGAAGTAATTTTTGTTAAAAACCCATAATAGCTTGTAATATAAGGCTTGAATGCATCTACAATTTTCCAAAAACCCATAGTCAAAAATATGTACCAGTATTTCATTTATTCTGTTATACTAGTAATGGATTATTTACTAGTATAAAAAAAGTGACTTAGACTGAACAGCAACTGTATTGCTTTCCAGCCACAGGGGATCCAACACAACCTCCAGTCTGGTAACTACATACTCCATCAGGAAAATAATAGTTATTTGTACCTAGCTGACTGGCACAATAACTACACATCCAGTCACATCCAGTACCAGATCCAACTGTGAAAGAAATACAGTTATTTTGAGGTACATCATCATCATTGCATATTTCATTACTATTACTAGCAACTCCGCTTAAGAATAGGGAAAACAAGGCAAACAACTTGACAAAACGCATCTTTATACTATAGAGCTATATTATTTAAAATAAAGAAAATAAAGAAAACTATAAAAGTGCAAAGGTATAAATGTTAAAAAAATTTATTTTTGTATAATATGTCTTGGATTATAGATTTAGACAAGGAAGAAAATAATTTATTGAAAGATCTTATTAATAATATTTTAGCAGATCCCTCTTTAAAACCCGAAACTTTTTGTGACGAGTCAAGAGAAAATTCAAGAATATTACCAGAAAAACTAAAATTGGCTTTAATGAATTTTGTATGTTTGTCAGACTCAAAAAAAAATCATTCTGATATGGGTGTTTTGTTGATTAAAAATATAGATTTAAGTAATTTTGTTATTCCAGAAACACCAACTTGTAATAATCAAAAAATAGGTGAAAAAACAGAATTAGCAAAAATACAAAGTATGTTAATAAGTTTTATTGGAGAGATGATATCTTATGAAGCAGAAGGCTATGGAAGATTATTTCAAGATGTTGTTCCAATAAAAAGTATGGAAAATGTTCAAATGAGCGTAAGTAGTAAATTTGAATTAGAACTACATACAGAACAAGCATTTTCAAAATTGAAACCTGATATAATTTGTTTGGGTTGTTTGAAAGGAGACGCAAATGCTTTTACATACATATTACCAGTCAAAAAAATATTAGAGTGTTTATCAAGCGATGAGATAGATATTCTTTATAAGCCTTTATGGAAGATAGGTGTAGACTTATCTTTTAAGTTGAATGGAATAAAATTTGTTGAAGGTGACACAAGAGGACCAATTCCAATATTGTATGGATCAAAAGAAACACCTACTTTAATTTTTGATCAAGATTTAATGGAAGGTATAACCCCAGAATCGCAAAGCATTATAAAAAAAATAGTTGATATTTATTATGAATGTCGTATGGAACATAATTTAAAACCAGGAGAGATAATTTTGATTAATAATAATAAAGCAACACATGGAAGATCATCTTTCATACCAAAGTATGATGGTACAGATCGTTTTTTGATTCGTTGTTTTGGAGTATTAGATTATAAAAAAAGTGAATATGCGCGTCCAAATAACGAGAGAGTGGTAAGTGCTATTTTTAGCTGAAAAAATTAGATATTTTATTGAAAACCTTAATAGTTTCTTCAATATCTTGGTCAGATATATTACGATGTACCACAACTCTAATTAATAGAGGTCCCCAATTAGAAACCAGAATATTTCTCTCTTTCAACAAATTACAAATCAATTTTGTAAAAATAGCATTGTCTTTTCCTGGTTTTGATAAAATGTTAATAAAAATTATGTTAGAATGTTCTGAATCACGAATTTTAAATACATTTTGTTGAAGTTGAATTCCTTCAACTAGTCTTTTTGTTTTTAAATGGTCATTACTTATTATTCCAGATTTAAAATCTTCAATAGCAATTAATCCAGTAACAGCTAGTACACCGACTTGCCGCATACCTCCTCCAAGTGCCTTTCGTAGTCTTCTAGCTTTTTCAATGAATATTTTATTGCCTATTAGCAAAGATCCGGCTGGAGCTCCCAAACCTTTTGACAAACAAACAGACATTGAATCAAAACAAGATGTTATTTCGTTAGGTCTTATTTGTAATTTTTCTATGGCATTCCAAATACGTGCACCGTCAATATGAATAGGTATTTTGTTTTCTTTGCTAATTTTAGATAGTTTATGTAAAAACTCTAATGATAGTGCTTTTCCTCCACACACATTGTGAGTATTTTCAACACATATAAGTTTAGTAATTGGTTCGTGATCATCATTATCACGAATGAGTGTTTTTAAAACATCTAAGTCAAATGTTCCATTGTCTAGATTGTGTATAGTTCTGAATGCTACACCACCGAATTGTGATGCACCAGACTGTTCAAAAAGAAAAATATGGCTATTATCTCCAACAATTATTTCAGAACCTCTCTCATTACACCAAGTAAGAATGGCTGTTAAATTTGCCATAGTTCCTGTTGGGAAAAAAAGAGCAGATTCTTTATTGAACATCTCTGCAATAACTTTTTGAAGTTTAATAACAGTAGGATCTTCTTGAAAAACATCGTCTCCGACTTCAGCATTTTTCATAGCTTCTCTCATTATTATTGTTGGTAAAGTAACAGTATCACTTCGTAGATCAATCTTCTTCATTTTGTAAATGATTTTAATCAAAAATCTTTAAACCCTTGTATTTGTAAAGAAGTGAATATAAAACCTATTTATAAGTGTCTTTTTTTTAGTTCTTTTTTCTCAGTTCCTTTAATTCAGCGAATTTTTTTTGGCATTTTTTTATATTATGAAACTATTTTATAAACAATTTCACAACAATATATAGGATGCAAAGATTCGCTAATTTATATAATAGAAAAAAACAACCACAACCAGAACCAGTAGAGCTAACAGATATCTCTACTCCACCACCAGAAACATCAGGACCAACAGTGCCACCAGAACCAGTACCAATACCAGTACCAGTACCAGGAACATCAGGAACATCAGGAACATCAGGAACATCAGGAGCAAGAACGCCAGTACCACTAACAGGACCACCGCCATTTGCTGGTGATCCAAATGTATTTTTTGATAGTTTAATTCCTGATAATGATGAAGAAGAGAAAGCAGAGATAAAAGCAGAAGGACAATTGGAAGAAATTATAAAAAATATGATAGACTCAACAACCAAAACTCTTGAACCATTAATTGAAGCAGCAGAAACAGCCGAAGTAGAACTACCACAAGAAGCAAAATTTTTAGTTAAAAAATTAGATAGTTTAACTGTTATGCAATCATTAACAGTAGATGAAAATTTAGAGAACTATATATTGTTTGAAGACTTTTTTTCAGATAATGATATTGAAGATTTGATAAAATTAGATTTTTTTATTGATTACATACCAAACCCACCTGAACCCTCAAAAGCAACAACAGAAAGTCTTCAAGAGTACAAAATAAAAATTAAAAAATTTTATATGCAAGTACGTGCAATTTTATCTATGTTGGTCTTGTATTCAAGGTATTACAAAGAAAGCAGGTGGAGGCCATTAAGATTGCGTAACATAGTAACAAACGACTCTTATATAACTCTCATTGATGATATAAGATCGGCATTTATGGGATACCCTGATTACCCTGGTGAAACTCAACCTGTTATATCACTTAGTATAAGAGTCAAAAATGCATTTGAAAATTTTTTTGCTAAGAATAGTGAAAAAAACAGAAAGAAAATTCTAAATGATTTATTTAATGGTAAACTAATGGTTGAAGTTTACAATAATTTGTTAAAAGAAAAATTAAAAAAATCAGGTAATCAAATATTAACAGACCAAGAAATATGGGAAAATACTAAACTGCTACTAGATAATCCGAATATGTTTCTTCTTCCATTTCTGCAAATTTTTAAAGAACCATTTACAAGGCAAACAGTTGATGTAAGACAATCATTAGAAGATGTATGTACAAGTTTGGGAAAAACATATAATGTAATGGACTTAGGTGAACCACCACTACTTTTTACAAGAGTTTTGCCAGAAGAGTCTGTATACAGAGGAGGCTTGAAAAAATACAAAAATAGAAGAAATAGTAAGAAAAATAATAGAAAATACCACAAAAAACCCAAGAAGACTTACAGAAAATCCCAAAAAACAAATAAAAGACGCACCATAAAAAAATGCAGACCATTACCAAAGAAGAACAAAACAATAAGAAACCATATTAAAACCATTTAAAATCTTTGTATCATAATTTAAACAAATACCAAATCAAATTATGATAAATCCTAGTGAAGAACAAATGGCTATTATAAATGCAATAAAAGATGGCAATCACGTTCAAGTGGATGCTGTTGCCGGTTCAGGGAAAACGACAACAGTTCTCTCTTTAGCCCATTACAATTCCGAAAAAATAATTGTTCAAGTCACTTATAATTCGGATTTGAAAACAGAAGTAAGAGAGAAACAAAAACAATACAGTAAAATAATGAAACTAGACAATCTTGAAATACACAATTATCACAGTTTTGCTACCACATATTATGATAAAGACGCACATAATGATATTGGTTTAGAGGCGATTTTAGACAAAAATATGGAACCTAAAAGACCACTACCATTGATTCAAATTCTTGGTCTAGACGAGATCCAAGATATGAATGAGCTTTATTATAGATTTATTTTGAAGATTTTGAGAGATACAAATAATTATCAAAATATTCAGATTTTGACACTAGGAGACAAAGGCCAAGGTCTATACGAGTTCAAAGGAGCAGACACGAGATTCCTAACATTATCCAATCAGATCTTCCATTTCTCTACCAAATTTCCTTTCAAAAGTCTAAGTCTCAGCACATCCTATCGTATTACAAGGGAAATAGCATCTTTTATTAATGACGGAATGCTTGGATATCAAAGACTCCACGCCATAAAAAACGGTCCTCTAGTAAACTACATAAGACACGGAAATCCATACCAAGTCTATAAAATCATAGCATTCAAGCTAGTAGATTTAATAAAATCAGGTCAATTGAAACCAGACGATATTTTTATCTTAGCCCCTTCAGTAAAGTCACAAAAATTTGAGTATGTCAAGTATCTGGAAAATATACTTGTATCCAACAATATACCGTGTTATGCACCGACATCAGAAACCACTAGTGTAAACAGAGAGACCATCAAAAATAAGGTAATATTTTCTTCCTATCATCAATCCAAGGGTCGTGAAAGAAAGCTAATAGTAGTGTTCGGATTTGATGACGACTATTTCAAATATTTTGCGAGAGAAATAGATCCTGAAATGTGCCCATCTACACTCTATGTAGCGGCAACTAGGGCCACAGAGACACTTATATTAGTGGAATGCAGTGCCCCACTACCGTTCTTACATTATGACCATCAAGTTATGCAAAGTGAAGATCATATTGAGTTTGAAGGCACCCCTCTAAACCTGAATATTGAATCGCACCAGCCAAGTCAAAGACCAAGTACACCACCAAATTTACAAAATACATCTCCAACAGATTTGATCAAATTTTTAGATGAGAATGTACTTATTGAAGTTATTAAAATAATCAAGGAATGCGAACTGTTTCAAAAATACACAAAGTCTATTTTTGGAATAGTAGTTGACTTACCTAGCTCCATCAAAAATCAAAAATATTATAACTATCATTTGACAGAAGAAGTGAGTGAGTTAAATGGATTGGTTATTCCGGCCATATTTGAGGAGAGAACAAGTAGAAAGGGGACCAGTACAATTCGGGAAAATGTGACAAATATTTTGAAAAGGTTACCAAGTCAAAGCCATATTTATAATAAATTATTAGAAAATGTGGATTTTGACAAAGAGAATTTGTCAATAAAAGAGTATTTGAAAATAACCAATGTTTATAATTCAAACAAGCAAAAATTGCATTTCAAGGTTGCTCAAATTGAAAGTTATGATTGGTTAAATGAACTTCAACTAGATGCACTTTTATCAAATATATTGTTACATATTCCAAAAGAAGAAGCAATAGATTTGGAATATGAGCAAGATATTGTTGAAAATGATGCTAGTGATAGCAAAGATAAATATAATGCAGTTGATATGTTTACAAAGTCAATAGGTTTGAAAAATAAGATTAGATTTTCGGCGATTGTAGATGCAATGAGTTATAATACTGTTTATGAATTCAAATGTACTGATGTTTTGGAGCCAGAACATTACATACAACTTGTTATTTATGCTTGGATATGGAATAAAATTTGCGAAAAAGAACAAGGATCTAGAGTCTTTAAACTATTGAACATTCGCACAGGAGAGATGCAACATTTGCATTATAAAGAGGGACCCATCAATGACATAATGGAAAAATTATTTTGTGCCAAGTTTGCAAAGAGAGAAGTGTTAACAGATGAACAATTTGTTGATAAATGTAGAAAAATTGCGGAGGAAATGGGGTTTTGAAAACGAAGTGACTGTGAAAACGAAGTGACTGTGAAAACGAAGTGACTGTGAAAACGAAGTGACTGTGAAAACGAAGTGACTGCGAAAACGAAGTGACTGTGAAAACGAAGTGACTGTGAAAACGAAGTGACTGTGAAAACGAAGGCAAGTCTCTAATAAGGAGCATTGTCATCATCCTTTGCCTTCAATTTACCTTTCAATGCAATCTTAGAGAAATAGTAAAACATCCAACCAACAATAGATCCAATTATAGCTCCAACAATGACTTGATTTACAGTATGATTCTTGTATTTTACACGTTGATACATTGTGTTCAATGAAATTATTAGAAACAATATTACCCAGTTACTGTTTTTAACAGCAAAAAATATGAAAGCAGTAGAATAAAATACACCTTCGGCGTGACCAGAAGGCATACCGAAGCGATCATACCAATGGCGATCACTCTTCATCCCATTATGAAGCCAAATATTGAATATATGTTTGTCTTCATTTGGTCGTGGCTCTTTGAAAGTACCTTTCAGAAAAATATTCAATAATGAGTTGATAATAAATCCAAATATATAGTATATTAACATCATAGACTTTTCAAACAACAGAATTATACTCAAAACAAATAAGATTTGTGGACCAAAATACCCCAAAATATCAAACCCTTTAATAACATAATCAAATAAGTTTTTGCTTTCGCTCATATTCATAATATAGTAATAGAAAATCCTCAACCTTATCCACCTTTAGAAAAGGTGGATCCAAAACCAAAATAAAAATTTGCAACACACCTTTCCCAAAGGATTTTGGTGCAACCTTAACCCGAAGGGTACTAGGTTGCTCTAGTATTGATACAAATTCTCAGTTATCAAGGTGATGCTCCAGTCTGCACCATTTAAATTCAATAAGTTACCCTTATCATCCAATAATTTCAGATGCAATCTTTCTAAATTCACTGGGCCGAAATAAACACGCTTATTATCTTGTAAACTACCGCCGAAATCTACATATAAGTCACCAATTTTTGCATTCAATGAGCGCTTTACTGGAATAATTGCAAATGTATCTGTAGCCGTGGGAGACTTTGTACGGTAATTTGTTGTCTTTTCGTTATTCTTATTAATTTGATTAATACTATAAAGCTGACTTTGAGTCAATGTTCTAGGAGCACTTTGAATATATGTTACAGTAGGAGCATAAGTAGCATTGTACTTCTCCATAATCAATGTTCCGGCATCTGGATCTCCACCTAAGGCCTCGCTATTTTGCAGTAAATTGGTGCCGTATGGTAGAGCTGGTGTGCATATATAAGGTATGTCAGGCGAATAATAAGACGGCAATTTTAAATAATTACTGTATTCTGTAATACCAATGAGGCCACTATTAATATGATTTTGGTTGTAATCATCAATGACCAAAATCAAATACTTAGGTCCAAAAAAATCGGCAATTGCTGTTCCAATATTACCAGAAGCAAGAACAAGCATTTCAGGAACACGATACCCTAACAGCCAACCCAATGTCTGATTAACATAAAGCGGACTTTTGCAACTGCCTGTGTTACAAGAAAGCCTAGTAGTTGGATCAAAAAAAGTCAGCAATGTATTTTCATCTACTGTGTATATTTTACCATTACTACTATATGTCCCACCACTCAAATTCATAGTACATTTACCGTTAGTTGCACTAATGTTGGTGGGTGTAGCACTTGAAAATCCAGCAAGTCCTGCTGCAAGAAGACTAGCATTAATTGCATAACAAATAGATCTATTGTTAGTCGCATCATCTGTGGTGTAATTGCCTGGTTCAACGCTGATCGTTACTGATACTAATTTATTCCCATCAGCATCTCTAAAACTGATCCAAAAACAAGTGTTGTTATAAGCATTATCTACAGTATACCAAGCATAAGGAATTTGAAAAGAGTAAAGACGCATAGAGAGAACATCTACTATGTTCTCATTCAGATCAAGGACATAATCAGTAGATTCACCATTTATAGCATTTACTTGACGGTATTGGCTGTCTAAATTTATCAGGCGATTTGTTGTATTTTTCAAGTTAGGATTTAATACGTCTTGAGCAACATCTACATTGAAATTATTATTGATACCAAGTTGTTCGCGTTTCATTGGAACATGTTGATTCGCATATATGTCTATCTTCTGTTTTCTCTCTGTAATCTTATTTGTCTGATTAGGATCATCTTGTTTCAAAGCCTGATTTTGGATCCAATTGTTTGTTTGGTCAGTATTCGGTTGGAAGGAATACCCACCATCTTCTGGATTTTTTGCATATTCTAATAAGGCTTCTTGCATATCATTAAAAAATTTGACCATTTCTTCATTATCTTCTAATTCAAATTTTTCAATGTATTTCTGTGAAGACTCTATAATAGCGTCTTCATCCGGGTAGTCTAAACCTAAAATAGTCATTAATTCAACAACGGTGTAATTTTCAATATTTGTATCAATTTCACTAGCCATTATAGTAGTAATAGATTATTCTCTATATTTTGTTTCTGACTTTGACTTTGTTTCAATCCTGAAAATTATCCACAATAAGTAGTTTGGGTTTTCTTTGCTTAGCTTCTGCTTCTGCTTCTTCTTTTTCTTCTGCTTCGGCTTCTGCTGCTGCTTCTGCTTTATCTACAACATTTTTACCAAATGTCTTCAAAAAGGCATCACTAATAACTTTTTCAATATCATAATTCAGACCTCGTTTCAAAATATCTGGTATACTTGTGAACCCAATTCCCCGCTTCAAATGCGTCTTACCCTTAAAACAGATTTTCTCCAAAGTTTCAATAAATTCAGAGTCTAAAGAAAGAGAATACCTATCTAACCGATACTCACTCTTATATGTGTATCGGTTGTATGTACCCGAACTATAAATCTTATAGTACTTGTCCAAATGAATCATATTCCTACAAAGTCCAATACCCATAATATGATTTGTACTATTGTTCATTTCAACTATAAATACCAAATCATTCAATGGTATTCTCTCTTTGATTTTTGTTGCCGAACCATAAATACAACCACTCATTCCATTTTTCTCTCTGTATCCGCAATTTTCGTCCCAAGTATTATTGTCAAATCGTGTTGTCAACAAGTGTATTACCATAAGTGTTTGTACATTAAATGAATAATCCAAATTATTTTTCAATTTTATTATATATAGAAATTCACATAATAAATATACATACAATCAAATAAAAAAAACTTAAAATGTATAAGAGTAAAAGTATAAACTATTATGTATTATGCAAAAATTAATTCTGAAGGCTCTGGTTTTACAAACCAAATATTTTCATTAATAACAAGCATAATAATTGCCCATAAAAATAAACATAAAGTTATTATTGTAGATAATTTTTGTGATGACTACCAAGAAAAAATACATACTCCAATATCACAAATAATAAATATTGAAAGGTTCAATTTATTTTTAAAAGAAACTTACGATATTTCAATTGTTGATAAGAATTTTTACTCAAATGAAAGTAACAATAACACTTCAAATGTGAATTATATACATAATTTTGATTTCCCAAAAAAATATGATAGTGTTATGTTTGATAAAATACTTATTAATATTCCATACAATGATGATTTAATAGAAAAAGCAAAGTCTCAAATTATGTTACATAACAAACTGAATATTATACATTTAAGATTAGAAGACGATTCAATACATTTTTGGTCAAAATTTAATAATATGGATACCAAATTATTTCAATTAAATCTTGAGAATAAATATATTAATTTGATAAAAAAATACATTGACAAAAATGATCAAAATATTATATTATCATCATCATTATCAAACAAAGTTCTTGATTTTTTAAAAGAAAATAATTACAAATATTTTTTAACCAACAAATTTTTTAAGGGTAGAGAGAAAAATGCAATAATAGATTTATTGGTTTCTAGAAACTGTAATAATATATTTATTGGAAACTGGGATTTCAACATTGGAAGAGGTTCCACTTTCAGTTATTATATTTCTAAAATGTTGAAACACAATAATATTAAACAAGTATTGATTGATTTGGATGAAATTCACAAGGATGAGTGTATTAAAATAAATATGAAAATAGCAAAACATATTGCCTTTTATTTTGATTCAAACCGGTTAATATATTTAAACAAACTCATAAATGCTGCAAACTCTTATAAAATATTCACAGACATTTTCATCCATTGTAATCAAAGTTTTGATCAAAGACTATTGACACCTTACAATAATGGAGACATTCATATTATTGCACACGATTTATCAAATATTAACCCACATTACTTGACTTGGAAATGCAGGGACATCTTATTTAATCAAAGAGATGATTATGATATATTTATGTATGTAGAAGACGACATTTTGGTATCCAATAAAGTAATTGAATATTGGCTTAATTATAATGAGAAATTATTGAACCTGCATTATAATTTGGGATTTTTAAGAGTTGAGAATGATGTTTACAATAATAATATTGAATACACTTCAGACTTACCTGGAAAAAGTCTTGATCAGTTTATAAAAATAGATGGTGATTTTTACTGTGTAAATGATAAGAATCCTTATTGTGCTTTTTGGATCTATGGACAAAAAGACTTCAAGCAATTTACAGAAAGTCCATATTATCATTATGAAAATCTGAGTTTTGAATCACATATGGTAAGAGAACATTCGGCGTTTGGTCAAAATCTACAACAAATAAATAAATACAAGGGAACATTGATTCCTATAAAAAATGGAGAATTAGTAGAAGATTGTAAAATTTATCACTTACCTAACAATTATATCAGATGCAACTCACCATATTTATTGGGAACAGTCAAATACGAAGATGCGTTGAGTCCAGCACTAAAATATTACTTGAGCAAGTTGGGTTGAGTCTCTGAAATTTATAAAACAGGGCACTCAAAAAAGTCCAATATCTGTTGTTCCAAACACTTGTACCTAGGCTTGTCAATGGACTGAACAAGCATTGACCAAGGGGTCATTGTGGACAAGAAGTCCAATCCCTTCTCGCAAAACAAGTTCAGTTGGGATGGATTGTAACCTGAAACAAAGGTGGTGTTCTTGAAATTGGACATCACAGGGAAACCATTTCCAGCAGTCATATTCCAGAAAAGTAGGTGAGGAAGTTCAAAAGGCTCACCGTGTAGCCTTTGACCTGCATCAGCATACTTCTTTGTCATCACCTCGTAAATGGTGTCCATATTTCCACCGCCTGCAGAATCAAACTGCATATCAGAGAATACAGCAAGAACAAACCCCTTGGCTTCAGCAGGCGACAACTTCTTCTCAATAATGGCATTGAGAATCATATCAAACATCTTCAAGAAGTTGGTAGTCATTCCCCAACTGGCGTTTTGTAACTGTCTAACACAGTCTGTGTAATTATTTACACCCTCCAGATTATGCCAACTAGGATCAGAACTGAAAGTGATTACACGCTTACCGAGTTTGGACTTCTCCGCCACGCGAATGCCAAGGGAAAGTGCTGGGTAAATGGCACCAGCACTTGTCATTGACCCCGAAGTGTCTACAACGGCAACCATTTCTCCTAGTGCACCTGTCAACTTGGAGTTGTCACGCCATTGAGAATTGAGTACATCTTTTTCCAGCTGAGTGCTTTCAATTAAAGAACTCTGAGAATTCAACTTGATGGCTTCTTTGGCGAAATCATCCAGACCGACACGCTTTCCCTTGATTTCTGGTCCTTCTCCAGAAGTAGCTGCTTTGATACGGTTCTTGTAGTTCTCTGCGCAAACAACTCTGTCATCTTCCTCAGAACGCTGCTTTCCGGCCTTTGTAACATTCAAGAAGGCCTTTTTCTGTCTGCTGTTAGTGATGGAAGTCGTCCTGGAATGGTCAATGGATGCCCAAACCTTACCACACTGTTTGATCTGAACAGTATCTAACTCCCTATTCAGACCAGAACAAATTTTACGGAAGTCCATCTTACACTTATTTATGGCCTTGCGTTTTTGATCAGGACTCTGAGCGGTCTCCAAGTAATGCGCAAAGTACTTGGTAGCAAGAACAGAAAAAAGCCACCCAAACTTACTGGATTCTCTTGGGACCCACTTTCCAACGAGTGCCTTTTTATCAGAAACAAGATCTAGGCGAAGCTGTCTTATAATGAGATCAGAAGCAAAATTGATCAATGGATGATCCTGATTTTTTGTCTTCTGGAAAACATAATTACAGAGATACTTCATATCCTTCCACGATCCATAAGGGTGATCCTGATCCAACAAGACAAACTTCTCAAGAGCAAATGTGGCCAATGTTGGGTAAAACTCGTGCCAGACGAAGACCTCCATATATGCCAACGAATATTCACCCTTTCCATCAATCATATCCCGAGTGAGTCCGATGATCTTGTAAAGAGTTACAAGCAACTCCTTACGCTCAGAATCAGGAATAGTTTGAGTTGAGTCCTTGAAAGAGAGGCGCCTCAAAAGACCTCTCAAAATATCCGCCATTTCTTCAATTTTATTTTCATCCGATCTGACAATTTGACAGCTGAATTGCAGCACTTTTTCTCTAATATCATTAGACCATCCATATTCAATTGCTCCCTTTTCTCCATATTGTTTAGGGGTGCTGGTATCAAGTGCGTTTAAGAGTGCTGCCATTTTTGATTGTGATGTGTATAAAAGTACAAATATCTTTAAGTTGTTTTTTTATATTTGTTTGTATGTTTATGTTTATTTTTATGACCATAGTTGCTGTTAATATAAACTTTCTTTGTCAAAGATCCTGACCGTGAATGTGATTTGACTATACCAATACTATGTTGTTCTTCTGGTGGTTTTTCGTAAAATAAAAGAATCACATCATTTAGATCTTGAAACATATTGATTGTTTGATTAAAAAAAATATCATCTATATTTTTAATGATAGAGAGAAAGCCTCCCCCATTTTTCAAATAATCTTTTATTTCACTAGAATGAATATCAATATTGTATTTTAGTATGGATAGTACAGAATATCTTTTTCCGCAACTGAATGCGTTGACTTTAAGTATTCCAAGAAGTTGTTCTCTTGAAATTTTGTTTACACCTTTGTTCAAAAACATTTTTTCTTCTTTCAGCTGATCAATTTCATTTTTCTGATTGATATAAATACTGTGAATTTTCAGGAAATGTAGATCTTCATTATAAAAACCCTGATAATCTTTATCCATTTTTTCAAACTCATTTATCCAATTATTCTCAAGTTGACTGTATTGTTCATTATCTTTATATTGGTATGGAGATTCATTAATATTTTGTTCATAATGTTCCATTATAAAAATAATAATATTATTGGTTATTATTTTAAACTAATGTTTTGCTTTTCATAACTTAGACTAGTTTCTCTTCTACTTAATATGTCATATAGTCATAATCTGAATAATACTCTTCACAAGAGTAATCGTCATCGTAGTCTTCGGCCATTTCATAGTAACTATCTGTTCTATAATCTCTGTCATAGTTATCCTCACCATAATCTTCAATAAACTGATAGCGTCTGTCTTCCATTTTTTGAATAGCATTACTCATTGAATTATTCAGATGCTGCTGAACTGAGATTACTGGTTTGTTACTGTAGTTGATCTTGGGTCCAATCTTTTTCAAAATATGGTTGCAACCCTTTTCAAATTTCATATAAAGCCACCCTGGTTCATATTTTTCAACTATATCTGGTTTTTCTTCTTCTTTTAAAGACGCGTTTTTGTAGTCCAAAGTGCAGCCACTCTTATTTACATCTGAATTTACTATAACCAAATCAGGGAAATCTTCATTGTTATGTTCATAATATATTTTTTGAATAGGTTTTGAAGACTTGAAAATAAAAGAAGGTCTTGAATCATAACTTCTCTCTCCTCGTTCTTTTCTTCCTTTTTCTCTTGGATAGAACTCTTGATTATTATTTACGTTTTTATCTCTATCTAAACTTGACACTGATTTTGTATCTGAATCTGTATTTGTCTTTGTCTCGGGCATTTCAAACCTATTATTTTTTGATGACTTGAATGGATTGCTCATTTATAATATATTACTGATTAACTATTATTTAATAAATCGTTAATTTGTTTTTAAGCGTTTATGTTTTTATTTATTAATATTCACATAATGCAAATTTTAATGCAAATAGATAACGAGATAGAACTCATTGTTGCTTTTTCAAAAAATAATGTATTGGGTAATCAAAATAAATTACCATGGAATATTCCAGAAGATCTAAAGAGGTTCAAGGATCTGACAACAAATCATATTGTTGTTATGGGAAGAAAAACGTTTGAAAGTTTGCCAAATGGCCCATTAAAAAACCGAATCAATATTGTATTTACAAATCAAATTACTAATAAAAAAAATTCAAATGTTGTTTATACAAATATGGAAAATTTTTGTACCACTATCAATGAATTGAATGTGTCTGATAAAAAAATTTTTATTATTGGAGGATCTGAAATATATAAGATCTTTTTACATAGTTGTAAAAAAATTCACATTACATATATTGATGCAATTTTTGAAGGAGATGTTTATTTTCCATTTGAACTATCCTATTTTTTTGAAAATTACGAAAAGGAAGATTCTAATTCTATCACTTTGATGAATCCAACAAATATTAAATATCATTATTATATTTTTATTAAGACTTAAAGCTAGGTCATCTATTATAATTGTCTCCTAAGCAGCAACCCCTCGTATTAACTGATTTCAGTACAAAAAAAATAAAGTATGGTATATATATTTACAGGAGACAGCACAAAGCATCTTTGCCCGAGTGGTCTAAGGGGGCAGACTTAAGATCTGCTGGACTATAGTCCGCGTGGGTTCAAACCCCACAGGATGCATTTATCCACCTTATCCACCTTTGGGAAAGGTGGAGCCAAATCCCTTTGGGAAAGGTAATAAGCGAAGCTGATAGCCAAATCCCTTTGGGAAAGCTGAGAGCCAAATCCCTTTGGGAAAGGTAATAAGCGAAGCTGAGAGCCAAATCATAAACTGTGTCAAACTTAAAATACTTATGGATTAAAATAAAATTAAGTTTAAAATTTTTTTGTATTTTTATTAATAATATAAAAAAATTTATATTTAGTTATGATGTTTCTTGACTAATTATTGTAAATATTTACTCGTTTTGACTCCACCTCAACTTTTCAAAAAGTTGATCAAAACATTTTCCCAAAATTTGGCTCCACCTCAACAGCAAGGTGTTTTGCTCAACTTTTTCAAAAGTTGACTAAATATCATCAATGTCAACCTCATCATTGCCCCCTTCGCCTTCTTCCAAAGTAGAATCAATACCAACATTCAAATCCAATTTCTTTGTAACGCCAATTTGCTCTGCCATTAGTCTCTTGTAATCCTCTTGGCGATCGTCAATAAATTCAACCTCTTGTTGTTCACTCTGAGTATTGTGTGAGTTGATTGCATCATTGGCTAAGAATTTATTCCAGTCCACACTAGGAACTTGGGCACGTAATCTTTGCTTGTCAGACTCCGCATAAACCTCTAATAGATCAGATTGTTCAAATTTACCTCCGGTTGGTTCTGATAAATAGTCGCGACGACCTACTAAACACCACGTACCAGTGACTAAGGTGTTTTCGCGCTTTCCTCTGCCGCGAAACTTACCACGAATAACACAAAGCCGCTTTACATTATCCATACAAGTTACATAACACATCCCATTTCCTAATAATTTCTCTACTTGTGCATACACTTCGCATCCATCTTCTGATATTCTTAGCTTATTTTGCATTTTCTGTCCACCTCCGAAACCTTTTCGTGCCATATGCTTATGATTACCACCACCTTTGTTTTTGACCATCTTGTTGTTAGATATGAATTGTACAATTATTTTATTCCAATAATTTTATTTCAATTTTTTATTATAATCTTTCCATCAAATACAAAATAAATACATTTTGCATATTTTATTCAATGAAGCATCATTTATTATACGGATTTTTTTGTGGATTTGTATCAGGAACATCTTTTTCTTATTTGTGCACAAAGG
>Ga0209084_1000882_pt1 | contig 26957 bp, 36 predicted proteins | sample C_130820_MF_Meta_FD_187309 | JGI IMG/M metagenome (GOLD analysis project Ga0209084, IMG submission 187309) | Freshwater microbial communities from Lake Croche, Canada to study carbon cycling - C_130820_MF_MetaG (SPAdes) (version 2) | ecosystem: Environmental > Aquatic > Freshwater > Lake...
ACATCACACAACCCCAAGGGCAAGATATTTTTGAGGTGGAGCTATGAACTACTACCTACTGGGCTATCGAGACGCGCACGGAGGCGCTGGATATGATGCGCGCCACGCGAAAAACCGGGAATATAACCGGGGCTGGGATGACGCTGTTAGGGGTATAGGGTTATGACGCTATACACGGTTCAATTATTCGCGCCAGGCGCGCGATACAGCCGGGCGATCGGGCGACGCTTGATCCCCAGGCACCGGGCGCAGCGGATCGCGGCATGGTTCAAGGGGCGCGGGCGCGACGCGTACGCAGCACCAGCACTAATTACAAACAAAGGAAAATCAAAATGAACGACGAATTTAAATTTGACGATATCGCAGGCCAACCCGCCACGCTGGAGATCAACTCACGCGACTCGCATTGTGTCGTTACATGGGGAGACTTGACCATCATCGACGCATCTGGCGATATCGGGTTCTGGAAGTCATTTCACCACAAACGATTCGGCGTGCTCAAAGGCGCAGCATTACAAGCCGCGTTACATAAGCACGCCCGACAAATGATTGAGGGTGAAATTTATGAGCACATTAAATTTTTACAGGAAGAGGCCGCATGCTTATGACCATACGAGGGTTAACCCTAGATTGTGAATTCGACATAGAACCAGCAGAGCCAGCGACACAAGATGGGCCGGGCTGGCCAGCCATTTATACGCTGATCAGTGCCAAGTTGGGCGGCGTTGATATCGTGCAGGTGCTGGATCAGGCCATCATCCAAGAGCTTGAACGGCGCGCGGCATGGGGATAGCACTCGCGGCCATCATAGCGGCCCTTTTAGCTATCCTCTTGAACCTATAGTCATTTCACCCGTACCAGACCACCGGGCGGTGACTCTTCGACCAGGCGGCGCAACTCTGATTTTGACACGTCGACCATGTCGGGGGCGCAAAATATATGCTTTTTCGAGTCGTGTTCACGCGACTTCAAGCGGCCACAGTCAACCCAGCCCGCTTCTTTTAGCGCGTGAAGTAACGCGGGCTGGGGGACTTTCACGCCAGACGGCGCAGCGCCCGCCAAACGGTCGCAGATGGCATGAAAAGGCGATCCGATCACGCCTTTAGAAAACTCGCCAACGCGGTTACGCATCAGCTCGACAAGGTAAGACTCGGCCATGCTCATGCCATGTTCGACCAGGTTCAGCTTGAATTCGGTCATCGCGGGCGCAGCGCCAGGGTTGAAGGCGGCGACATCCCGGGCGGCTAGCCAAGCACCAACGGCGGCAAAGCCCCCAGCGTTGTACCAGGCCCATAGTCGGGCGGCGGCGGCGGCGGTCATCCGGGGGGCATGAGACCATATGCAGAACCAACGGCGATCTTGGGAATCAAGGCTGATCGGCACGGTATCATTTGAGAACGCCAGCACGAACAACCGATTCGCCATCGAATATGGGTGCAGACCCTTACGGTTGATCGACAACATATCAGGCGGCGCGGCGATGACGGGCTTTAGTTTATTAGCCAAGGCGCGCCGTTCGCGGGCATCGGGTTCTTTTAGCTCATTCAAGATCAGAATTTCAGACTCGAGGGCATACCCGAACTGCGACGACATTGTGTCATTGTCTAGCAGGCCATGATTTTTCATATGGGGCCCGCAGACCGACCAGATAAAGGGTGCCCACATAGTATCTTTGCCGCAACCCTGATCACCGCCATGTAGGACGGCGTGGTTAATCTTAGTTTGCGGGTTTTGTAGTTTGAACGCCATTACGTTAAATATATGCTCTAACTCGGACGACTCAGGAACCAGCGCCCGGCAGTGGGCAAGCCAGGGCGTGATGTCTCCGGCCTGCACAGGTGGCCGGGCATCGCGCCAGCGATTACCAAATATCTCGCCATCGCGGGTAACCAGCACTGATTCGCCAGCGGCATAAGTGATACCGACCAGCGCTTTAGCGCCCTTATCTTGACGGTTTTCGTCGTAGCAAACAGACGCTTCAATCTTGCGCCCGGTATGCACTGACTTGCAACTGATGTGCCGGAACAAGGCGTTAAACGTGCCGCGCGACACCTCGCGGCGGTCTTGCATATCAAAATACGACTCATCGGACTGGATGTAGGCGAAACGCTCGTACCATTCGGTCTTTTGAACGCGGCCAAGCTCTTTGCGCTCAACTTCAGCAATGCGCGCCGCGCTCTCGTTGGTAAACACGTCGTTCGGGGTCAGTTTAGACAGCGCGGTGTCCATCGCGGCGGTAAATAGCTCTTCGCGCAAACCGGGCGTGTGCTTAGGGCCTCCGTTCTCGGCCACCCATTCCAAAAACGTGCGAGAGTCCAGATCGACACAGTGGCCGTGCAGGCAGCAGTAAGCTCGGCTGGCGGGCATATAGCGCCCTTCCGGGTTGCCGTCGCTATGCTCGGAGCTATTGGGGCAGATCACGCCAGCCCAGCCTTCGGGATTGGGTTTAGACAACAGCAGGCCTTTGTCAGACAGCCAGGCCAGCACGTCATCAGCCCCATCATCACTGATGCGAATCGGGCGCAGGGTCAAGCTGTCAGCAGCGGCGGGCGTGACACCCAGCGCGGCGCAGATGTCGGGCAGTGTGTAATCGCGGGTAGGGTGGAACTCGACCAGCCGGGCTTCAAAGCTGTCACGACCGGGCTTCATGTTGACCGAGCCGGGCAGCCTAAAATTGCGGACAGGGTTGCAAGCCCCAGGGTCGGTGTAGCCAGCGTCTGCAATGGCGCGTATAGCGGCGGCAAAATCGGCCTTGGTGGGCTGATCGCTGAACACGTAACCCCATTGAAACGACCCGGCTGATGTTTCCATGATCCAAGTCGGCAGCAGTGGCGGGATCTTGCTCTTCGTGCCGATGTCGTCCAGCATCATTACGAGGACGTATTCGCAGTTGGCAGAGCTGGCGCTGACGCGGCCTTCTTCAAAGCGGTCGATGATAAAGCTGGCGGTGTTGCCGTACCATGACTGGCCGGGCTTCATGTTGTGCGTGGGCAAAAAAGCTGGCCAGGTGGCCTTCAGCGCACCGTCGGCGTGGAAGTCAAGCGCTCCATCTTTCATTTTCGGCTTTTGCCGCACGACTAAAAAAGTTTCACCCGCAGGCGCTAAATTGCTCAAAAACTCTGTAAAATCTGACACGTTCACTCTCCTCTAGTAAGTTGCTTTAGCCCCCGTCTAATACACGGGGGCTTTCTTTTTACGAATACCGGGTTGTAGTGACACCCTCAGCAGCTAGGGGTAAACCCTCAGCCCATGCTGGTGGTTCGCACATCACGCGGTGCATCTCTGCGCCGACTGCTTCAGCTTCTGCGGCTGGGCATTCGACAACAATTTCATCGTGGACTGTTAAAACTATGTCGTCAATCTGACGCATAGAGTGGCGCAAGATATCGTGAGCGGCGGCTTGCGTGACGTTCTCGACAGCCAAGCCGCGCCACAGGCGGGCGCGTGGCCACTCGGTAGCGTCGGCGGCGGGTTTCCATGCTGCTTTGGTATACGTCACATTGCCTTCATCGTCAAATTTGGCGTTCGGATAGCACAGCACCCGCCCGGAAGGAAGACTGTACCAGAGCATCTGCCCATCGAACATATAGGTAACCCGCCCGGCGCTAAACTCATGATTTTTATTTCTCATGGCGCGCAGGTAAGCGCCCTCCAGCTGCTGGCCGTGCAGCATCGCCCAAGGATTTGCCCTACGCCAGCCGTCTACAGCCCTGGCCACCTCGCCAACAGACAAATGGATGCCGTAGGCGCGGCCAAACACCTCAAACGCTCCAGCACCACCTAGAAAACCAAGGGCAAGCTCTTGCACCTTGCCCACCTGGCGCATATCGGCGGTCACGTCAGTGTAGGCAACGCGGAAGGTGGCGGCGGCATTGACCTTGTACGGGTCAAGGCCAGAGCGGAACACGTCCAGCTTGGCTTCGCCCGCTGGGCAGTTGGACAGCCAAGGATGCACCCGGCCTTCGATGGCTGACCAGTCGTAGGCAATCAGGACGTGGCCGGGTTTGGCTATCAATGCGGGCCGGAGCATTCCCTTGAGAACATCAGTAATGCGCTTGCCGAATTGGGGTGTAATTGAATGTCCGCGCACCATCGCCTGACGCACATCGTCGGGCTGCTTGGCGCACTTGCGTGTAAAGTTGTGTACTTGTGCGCCGTAACTGGATGCCCGCCCAGTAGCAGCGCCACCAGCGAAAACAAACGCGCCTCGGACGCGGTGGTCTTCTTCATCTGCAAGCTGTTCAAGGCGGCTGAACTTGGCCACCGAACTGGCCCAAAGGTCGTCAGCGCACTGGATCACATCGGCAACATGAGGCGGTATTTCTTCCGGGTCGTCCATCGCCAGCAAATTAGCCCGAACGGTCTTGTCGATGGAATACTTTTCGCCCGTCCACATCAGCTTCTTGGCCTGCTCACCAACACGCGCCAACACCCATTCGCGCATCTTAGGCGACCTCACGCTGGTGATAGCGCCCTCGGTCACTTCGGCCACGATCTGCTGGATTTCTTGTGTTTCTGCGGCCGCAAAGCGCACGGCAGCCGCGCACAGCGGCGCATCGACCAGCACGCCCCTGTCGTTAATGCGTTCGTTGACGTGGTAGTCCAGCAGCTCGTCCGGGCTGAGTGGGCGCATAGCCTGGCTGATGGCGCGCATGGCACGTACATCTTGCTCACAATAATTAATCATCTCGGCCATCAGCGCAGTGTCTTGCCTGAACTCGCCATCAGCCTGCGGGATTGATAGCAGCCGGATCAGTTGGCTACCCCGGTGGTCTTTCTTCATCGACGCGCCAGCAAACCGTCCAGCGTCTTCAAGGCTACCCGGCGCGCAGTTGGCGCGGGCTTGGGCGGCGGTGCAGTAGAACTGCTCCAGCTTGAAGTCGATCTGCAAGACATACCAAAAGATCAGACGCTCAAACGCCGCGTTATGGGCGTAGATCATGCCCGTGTAGTCTTTGACCTCTGTGGGGAACGGCTGGCCGGGCAACCATGTGCTGACCGGGCCATCGTCAAAGGCGTAAGACATACACAGCACTTCGGTGCTTGCGTCTTGCGCGTAGTTGTACACGCCGCGACTTTTAAGGTCACAGCGGCTGCGGGTTTCAAAATCAATATATAGCATTTTCCAATGCCGCCTGTCACGCGGCATCAGGAAAGGTTACGATGCCCGGCGGCGGCGACCTGCTGCTGGCGCTTCAGGTTCAGCAGCAGCTTGCGCTGGCGCGGCCTCTTCAGCGTCCATGCTCACCCACTCGACCACTTGGAACACGGGCGTGAAGATCTTGCCGTAGCTCTTGTGGGCGTAGTGGTCTTTCTTCAGCTTGACGATGGCCACTGGTTTGGTCTGGTCTTTATCGACCTGCTCGGCCAGCGCGACTGCCAGGGCTTGCACCGCACGCTTGCCGCCCACTGACGTGGTGGTGAAGCGTGCTTCCATGCCCTTGTCTTCGCCAGACAGACACTTCAGGCTCATGCCTACCTGTGTCTCCCAGCCCTTCTTGGCACCGGGTGGCGACACGTCCAGCTCAGGCAGCGGCTGGCTAACGCTGGCCATCTTCTCGCCCAGCACCTCACCGTCGCCCCAAGCGATAAAGCCGTGGACAAACGAGAAAGGATTGACAGCCCAGGTGGTGTCATCTTCCACCTCGGTCTGATCAGCGCCGAATACCCAGTGGCCAGTCTTGTCCATTTTGAGGATGACAACACCAGCAGGGCCGACATCAACGGCGATAGATCGGAGGGAAGTTGCAAGGGAAGACACGGCTGGCAGACCAGCGGATTGAAATACAGTCAACATTTGATTTTCCTTTACATTATTTTAGAAAGAGCGCCCCGAAGGTCACCCAACTGAACGACTGCTGGCCGGGGATCGCTCTCCGGTGCAATCGTGTTACCCGAACTGATGGAAACTGTCAGACCGTCCGGCAGCTTGAGCTTCTGCGTTTTAAGCAGCTTCTCGGCAGCAGCCGGAGTGACCAACTTCATCTCCACCACTTCAGATTCTTTCAGGTGCTGGAGCAGCGCCGTCTTAGCGTCCTCCTCCTTCACCCATGAGCGTGTCGCACGTTTTGGAACCATCTTCCAGCCCGGCACGGCACGACCTTTTTTCATCATTTCCTCGGCAAGGGATCGCAAGTCTTTGATCCAATCTTCAAGAAGGTCTGCATTGTGCAAATACGCGCCGATCTTGTCAATATCAATCGCGTCGATCTTCATGGCCACAGCGCGATCAACAGCGCCAGTGATGACGGGACAGGTTGGTTTGGCCGCGCACCAACGGCAGTGGTCACCGTGCTTGAGCGGCGCGTCCGGCTGCTGGGCCAGCTTGACAGCCTTGACCAGTGTCCGCTCAAAATCTTTGATGCGGTCAATGGTGGTCGTCCAACGCTTGATTGTGGGCGGCTGGATGATAACTAATTCAACTTCTGTCGCGCCGTCAAACACCCACTGCGCGCCAGGCGTACGCATGGCAGCCGCAGCGTAGAACATGAGTTGTTCGTTCTCTTCAGCAGGGACAGGCACGCCAGAGCCAAACTTCCAATCCAAAATGATGGCCTTGTCGCCTATGCGGCCCATCAGGTCAGTCGAACCAAAGACATCTGGCAGCAGGTCACCAAAGCCTACGCGAGTCTCGACCTCGTACTCCATTGTTTTGTCGGGGTCGATATCGTCCAGCAGCGCCAGCGCAGGCTTGAGCTTGTCTTCAATCAGATCTTGAGAACAGGTAAACCTGTACTCCAACTCACCCAAAAATTTGCTGATTTCGTCGTGGAGCAGTGTGCCTTCTTCAGCGTAGGTGCTGGTTGGCTGCGGCGGCATCTTGGCCACCAACGCCACACTGCCTGGGCAGTTGATGACGCGCTTGGCGGTACTACCGCCGACGATTTTACTGTGCTGCATCTTTTTTCTCCACAGTAATAGTTTCTGGCAGACTCCGGTAGGCGTATTGGCTGGAACAATCAACACTGTCAAAGTTAGCGTATGGGATCAGCCTGTTGGCGTGATCTAACAAGATGCGCTCGACTTCAGCGCGGGTAAATTCAATCTTCATGTGAACTCCAATTTAGTTGATGAGGCGTTCAGTATAGCACAAAAAATAATTGTTGTGCAAATCTTTTTTACATGGTGTAGAATTTAGGCCATGCTAGAAAAACAAGTCGAAACCTACCTCATCAAGCGCGTCAAAGAGCTTGGTGGGATGGCCTACAAATTCACCAGTCCCCAGCATCGCGGGGTGGCTGACCGTATCGTGTGTTTACCTGACGGCCAGACATGGTTTGTTGAGGTCAAGACTGAGGGCGGCAGGCTGTCGCCCTTGCAAAAGGTTTTCATGTCGGACATGGCACGCATGAAACAGAACTACGTTTGCCTGTGGAACAAAGAACAGATCGAAGGGTGGCTCAATGAAATTCGGTAGCGTTTGTAGCGGTATTGAGGCCGCATCAGTAGCATGGCATCCGTTGGGGTGGAAAGCTGCATGGCTGTCTGAAATTGAAAAATTTCCGTGCGCGGTGCTGAAACATCACTATCCAGATGTCCCCAATCTTGGCGACATGACCTTGCTGCCAGAGCGCATCCTGTCTGGCGAAATTGAAGCGCCAGATGTGTTTTGCGGTGGCACACCATGTCAAGCCTTTTCAGTCGCTGGGTTGCGTAATTCACTTGATGATGCGCGTGGAAATCTTTCCTTAACTTTTTGTGAGATAGCAAATGCAATTGACCAAGTACGATCTGTTCAACAATCCAATCCCAGTATTGTCTTCTGGGAAAACGTCCCCGGTGTCCTCAGTACCAAAGACAACGCCTTTGGGTGCTTTTTGGGAACGCTTGCCGGAGAAGACGATGCGCTCGTCCCACCAGGGGGCAGATGGACTAACGCGGGTTTTATTGATGGCCCCCAAAGAGCAGTCGCGTGGCGAGTCCTCGATGCCCAATATTTCGGAGTGGCCCAACGCCGCCGCCGTGTGTTCGTTGTCGCAAGTGCTAGAGCAGACTTTGATCCCGCAGCGGTTCTTTTTGAGTTCGACGGCGTGCGCCGGGATACTGCGCCGCGCAGAGAAACGGGGCAAAGTATTGCCCCCACAGTTACAAACGGCGCTCCTTTCAGTCGTACAGGCAACGAGCGAGTAGAGGCCGATGCAATGGTTACCACGGCTCGCATGGTGGCTTTTGGTGAATATTCAGTTGATGGCACAGCAAGCGCCATGAAGGCGGGGGATTACAAAGACGCTACCGATTTGGTAGCGCAGCCAATTGCTCTTGCCGAAAACACCATAGGACGCAAGCCTGAGAACGGTGGCAATGGTGATGGGTTTACTGATGGCGGTCCAATGTACACGCTGAACGCTACGGGTGTGCATGGAGTAGCGCAACCGATAGCTTACGCCTTTGACAGCCTCTCATCTAACTCAATGAAATCAAGCAACCCTAATAGCGGCGTTAATCAAGTCAATGTTTCAAAGACTTTAGATACCTCGCGTGGTCTTGACCCATCTTGCAATCAAGGCGGTATTGGAGTAGCGCAGCCGATACCGCTTAACACAATGAACTGTTTTAGAAGTCCGGATGCAGATGCAAGTACTGGATGCGGCATTGGTGATGAAGGCGAGGCAATGTTTACCATTACCAAGACAAATAGCCATGCGGTGGCGCAACCAATTGGTTTGGATGAAGAACAAAACGCAATGATTGATGCTTTTGGCACACTAAAAGCCAGAACGCAAGGTGGTGGTTTTCAAGGTTCAGTCATGCAAGCCAACATGGATGTGCGCCGCCTGACCCCAGTGGAATGCGAACGCTTGCAAGGCTTTCCAGACAACTACACCAACATCAAGGACAAATGCCCAGACGGGCCGCGCTACAAGGCGCTGGGTAACTCTTGGGCTGTGCCAGTGGTGCGTTGGATTGGCGAGAGGATTGCAAATGAAGTTGCGTGACTACCAAGAGGCGGCGGCTGACTTCCTGTACGAACACGACAGGGCGATGATCCTCGCGCCAGTGGGTGCTGGCAAGACCGCCATCACGTTGACGGCCATGCAAGATATGCTGGCTGACGGTGTGGTCAAGCGGTTCCTCGTTCTCGCACCCAAGCGCGTCTGCACCGATGTGTGGCCAGTCGAGCAGCCCAAGTGGGCGGCGCGCTGCACCCTGGCGGTAGCAGTCGGCACGCCTGTGCAGCGCAAGAAGGCGCTGTACAGCGGCGCGCAGATCATCGTGACCAACTACGACAACATACAGTGGCTGTCGATGCAGAACCTGGCTCACATCGACGGCATCGTCTACGACGAACTGACCAAGCTAAAGAACCCGTCGGGCACACGGTTTAAGACGCTGAACAAGGTCATTTGCAACATGAACATCCGCTGGGGCTTGACTGGCTCGTTCACCAGCAACGGCCTTGAAGACGTGTTCGGCCAGTGCAAGATCGTTGACCAGTCGTTGCTTGGCCGCAGCAAGGGCGCGTTCCAGCAGCAGTACTTCATCCTGATCAACAAAGAGTACGGCGACTGGGCACCACGCCCCGGATCGCTGGCGCAGGTCATGGAGCGCATCAAACCAGCCACTTACCTGTTGGAGCCAGGCGAGTACAAGGACAAGCTGCCGCCGCTGCACACGGTTGAGTTGCAGTGCGACATGGACATGACCGACTACAACACCATGAAGAAGGACTTTGTGCTGAACGATGTGGTGGCAGTCAACGCGGCTGTGGTCACCCAGAAGTTGCAGCAGATGTCCAGCGGCTTTCTGTACACCGACAACGGCCCGGTCTGGATGTCGCCGCACAAGTTTGAAAGGCTGGAGGACTTGTTGGCCGAGAACCAGCGCGCCAATACTCTAGTGGTTTACACCTACCAAGAAGAACTGGCCGAACTCAAGCGCCGCCTGCCGCACGCACAGACGCTGGACGATGACCGGGCGATTGAGCGGTGGAACGCTGGCCAGATTGAGTTGCTGCTGGTGCATCCGAAGTCGGCTGGCCACGGCCTGAACTTGCAGACGGGTGGCCACCATATTGTCTTCTTGTCGCTGCCTTGGTCGTTGGAGCTGTACGAGCAGACCATCGGGCGGCTGCACCGCAGCGGCCAGCAGTACGCGGTGTGGTGCTACATCTTGCTGACCCGCAAGACGATTGACGAAAAGATCTGGGGCGCGCTACACGACAAGCGCACATTGTCTGATATTGCATTGGAGGCTTTGAAATGAAACGGATAGACCTATGGAAGGCGCAGCTAAAAGCCGCGCTGGCCGAACTGAAGATACGCGACAGGGAAGCAAACGCGGCGGCGCGTACTGTCGCCAGGCTTAAAAATTTGATAACTACTTTGGAGAAAAAAATTGACAACTACTTGGCGAAGTCTTAATGCTGAACTGCGAACGCTGGACGAAGCGCGGGTGCTGGAGATGCTGACCGAGGAGCGCGTTAACCAGCGCCGCGTGTCGGTCTTGGAGCGGTTGCACCAGCGGTACAACACGCTGCGCGTCAGCCGTGAACGGATAGAAATACTACAGGAGGCAAAGCAACCATGAACTGGTTTATCGCGGGCGTAGCCGCCCTGGCACTGGCAGCAATGCCAGCCCTGTTTGGTGAACTGCCGGACATGAGGGCTGAACACATTACGGCAGCAGAGCTGTCTGCCATGCAGGCCGAAGAAGCTGTGGAAGCCCGCAAGCAGGCCGCCGGGCAGAAGATATGCACACAAGATCATGGCTCAAACAGCGAGGCACGGTGGACACCAGAAGGCCATCTTACTTGCCGTCTGCGGAATAAGTTTGTGAGGAGTCATCTATGAACGACGATGATTTGGAAGTGCTATTTCTCTGCATTTTAGCCACGACTTGCATTGCGCTGTTTGCTGGTACGTTGGGTTTTTTCTGGGCTTTATTTGAAAGGTTTTTATGAGATCAGAAAACGTAGCAGCTATCGACCCAAAAGGAGAAGTTTTAATGACACACACAGAAGATTTAATTCACCGACTGCGCGAAGGTTTTGAGGCGCACATCAATGATTGCATTGAGAGCGAAGGCGGCTTAATGCAAGCTTTGCAGCGTGACGCGGCTGGCGACTACGTGACGCGCTGGGTCGCTGCAAAGTTTGTCACCTGGCAAGCCGCATCTTCAAAAGAGCGCGAGGCGTGTGCGAAGGTTGCCGACCAAATAAGCGACAAATACGGTTGGGGTTATTACGGCAACGAGGTAGACACAGCAGATGAAATCGCTGAAGCAATCAGAGCGCGGGTTTCACCCCAGCCAGTGCAGAAGCCTGTGGCGTGGGGAGTGTTTGAGGGCAATCTGCATGATATGTTTTTTACGCAAGAAGAGGCGCGGGAAATGGCTGCTTTAAAAGGGCATCACGCTGAAGTGCGACCCCTTTACACCACCCCACCCTTGCCAGTGCAGCCAGCGCAGGAGCCAATGTTTAAAGTCGATGTTGCAAAAAGAAAGTGGGAAAGCCTTCAAGCTGAAGGGCATGAAATGCAGCACATTGCGTTTGCAAAAGGTTTGGACGCTGGAATTATTGACGCATGGGGCAAGGTTGTTTGGCTTGAAGTTACCTTACCCCTAATAGAGGAGCGCAACTTTTGCCCACGCTGCGGCAAGCGCACAGCAGACATTCACACTTGCACACCACCAAGGGAGAACACATGACTAAAGACGAAGCACTAACACTGGCGCTTGAGGCGCTTGAGCCTTTTAGCACACCGAGCTGGGCTGGCGCTGGTGTAGATAAAGCAAACGAAGCTATCATTGTTATCAAAGAAGCATTGGCACAGCCAGTGCAGGAGCCTGATTTAACCGCTGCGTATATGAGCGGTCTGCATGACGGCAAGAAGAAACGCCCGTGGGTAGGGCTGACGGATGATGAATTAGCGGCGCTTAGTGCTTCCGGGCTGGCGCTATGGTCACTGTGGAGAGCCATCGAGCAAGCCTTAAAAAAGAAGAACACATGATCCAATTTAAATCTTCTGCTGAATTATTTGACGCTGGATATGCAGTAATGTCTTATAGCATCGCAAACGACACAATCCAATGGCGATTTAAAGACAAGTCGTTTGTAACGCCCAGCATTACCGACACAAAATATGTTGATGTGGTTGATGTGAACGGCAGTCAGATAGTTGTGTACCCAGTAAGCAAACTGGATGCAATATCAGGCGCTTGAAGAATTGATTGCAGCCAGCGCGTACGCTCATTCGCGCTGGAAAGTGCCTCAAACGCAGGGGGCAAATGCGTGACGGCTGGAGAGACAGCACCTAACAACGGAGACAGGATGGCAGACTTCACAACATGGACACAAGAAAATTTAGCGCAGTTTGCTCAGGACGCGACTGACAAGCTGGCCGTTCAGCACGAACAGATTCAGCAGCTACAGTGCGATTTGAAGGACGCTATAGAGGCGTACCGGGCGCTTATACGAATGGACGTGTCCCAGCGCGATCAATGATTAGCACCTGGCGGCGCGGCTTGTCATCAATGCTGATGTGCGTCCAAGCGTCAAACTCTTTGATGAGCTGGTCATAAGGGAGTTTGGAAGCCATTAGCGCCCTTACTACAGCGTCTGGAGTCATGCCTGGTATTCTGATATCAGCCGCGCATCCTGTGCGGTGCTGGCTGGTGTCTTTAGAGCCAACGCTGTCGTTGACCGCTTTAGACCTGAAAGCGGAGTTGACCATGATTGGTTTCCCTGCAAGTACTGTTTTGACTTGTTCAAGAAATTCTGCAAGACGTTGGAGATTGGCAAGTTGTATGTCATTTGGCGTGTTGTCAAACTGACGATGGCTGGTGACCGTCAGTTCTTCCAATGTGAAATTTTTACTTAGCTGCAACACCGTTGATTTTTTCAATGGTTCGCAACCCACCTATACCCAGCATACCCATAAGAACAGGCAGCATCTCGTTAAGATCGGCTGGCGTTAAATTTAACGGGTGGTTAAAGTACGCTGCGATAAACAAGGCAATTTTTAGCCCTATCCAGTTCCAAGCGCAGGCGGCACCGCATACCCACCCAATGAATGGCCTCCAGCCAGATACAAAAACGCTGGGGTTAGCGGCCTCAACTTTGTTGATTTCCATTTGCCCCATGATTTGCGCCAGTTCGCCCGACTGCTGGATTTTGACCAACTCCAGTTTGGCTGCGGCGGCGGCTGCCGGGTCTGGCCACAACCGATCAATAAGTTTGCCGCCGATATCTAACGCGGCGCTAACAGGGTCAAAACTCATTTGTCTACCTTATTTTCAAGTTTGTCAAAGATCTTGGCCAGCAATTCTTTGATTTCTTTTGTATCGGTACGGTAGTCATCACGGTTAACGTATTGCAGCGGCATTGCCCGGACATCCGATTCAAGGCGATCAATGTCCTTAGTAATGTTGTTTAGCACCCAGGCGCCAAAAAACGCTGCCAGACCTATCGCAATATTAAATATTTGCTGTTCGCTCATGTTATGCCTTTGGGGTACTTGGCTTTAACTGCCAAACAAGCGTCAATGTACTTCTGCACTTGCGCCTGGTCACCCTTCACAATGCCATCAAGGTAGTCGGTCATTGGAGGGTATTCAGCGGCGCGGAGTTCTTGGTAGCTTGGTGCTATTGGTTTAGGCCGCAGCGCCTCAGCTTCCTCGTCTGTGATCGGCACAGAGCCAGCGGGAAGCCAGTGGGCGTATTCAGGCTCAATAAAATGCAGAGAGTTGTCGGGGGCTTTGTAGTGCATGATTATCCTTAACGGCGTTCAATCCAAGTGTTGATGGACGGGCTTCCAGTGCTAGAAAATACATACGACTCGCCGGGCTGTACAAACGCAATAGCATCTGAATTTAAACCTGCGCCAATTTGAGCGCCGCGAGCGTCTACTGTACCCGCCACCGTAAGAATAGTGTTATTGTTTGCGGCACTATTTGATGCGTTGACTGTGACCTTAATCATCTTGCCTGTAGTGTTGTAGTAGGTAGTCCCAGTAGTTCGGCTACCCGTCACATTCTGCAAAGTTTGGCCATAGCCAAACGAACTCATTGCAGTCAGCGCCTGACCGCCCACGCCTTGAACTGTTGATGGCGCAGTTGCCCAAGTACCCGCTGTAGCCTGAGTGGATTCAATGTAACCGATCACCCGGTACGCGACTGATGTCCGCGCCGTCGTGGAGTAAATGTTGCTGGCTGATGTTGAACCCGCACTGATAGCAATAGTGTTAATCAAACCCGTTTCGGTCAAGTTAGTGCCGCCCGCAATGTTGACCACAGCCAATTCAATTGTGCCCGCGTTGTTAAGGGCAAGAACAATCAGACGCGACTGCACGGCGTTGATTGTGCCCAGTGTCGCGCTGCTTGGAACTACCAGGTTTGCAGGCGTTCCAGAAACAGTCGTGACAGTACCGCTTGTTAAATCTGTACTTCTAAAATCGAGCGAAAGCGTCGACGCGCTTAAAGTCAATGCGTTTGCCGCAACCGACGCGCTGATTGCTAAAATACCTGCTTGCGGCGGTTTGGTCATTGACCCACCGCCCGAAAAGGTTAAAGTCCCCACCGTACTCACGCCGCTTGTAGTACTTGTAGTTGAATTAAGTGTGGTGATCGTCCCAGTTGTGGCCGTCAGCGTAGTAAACGCGCCAGTATTTGGTGCAGTGCTGCCAATCGGCGGCGGCGAAGCAAACGCTGTTGTCAACGAACCGTAATCAAGAGGCGAGGTGATGTTGTCTACTGTGTACAGCAGCACATCCGCAGACGTGTAAACGCTAAATTTATAGCTGGACGTTGTAGCCAACCAGATACTGGCCTGGCCCAGCGAATCCAAAATGATCGGATTGGTGTTGGCCGTACCGCCGCCAAAGTTTGTATAAGTTGCCAACGCCGTAGTCGTGCCAGCCGAATAGGTGTAGATTTTGCCACCAACCAACGGCTTGCCGTCAGTGCCGAAAATTTGCTGCTTGGGTGTGGGAGAAAGTATCGTCATGTTTATTTTCCGATCAAAGCGTTTTTAATCTCTGCATCTGACGAGTTTAAAGCGTTTTTGTTGCGCTGCGCCGCTTGTGTTTTTGGGCCTTGATTGCCGCGCTGCACTGGCCTGCCACCCAATTGATCTTGAAGCATTTCTGCAACATCCAACATCTGTTCACGCTTGATAACGGCCTCACGAATGCGTTGTGCGCTAATGTCACGCTTGGATAATTCATCAAACGCTGCTGCCTTTTGCTTTGCCTTATCAATAGCGCCTTGAACCCATTCACGGTCAAGCATTTTGCCCGCCAACGCTTTGTCGCTAAGAGACTTCATGCCGGGTTCAACCCCAGCCAAATCAACTTTGACTTTATTCCAAGCAATTTTTTCTTCCGCAGTCATGTCAAACGCTTTGGGAACACCGCGTTCAAATGTAGTCTCACCTTCTTGTTTGGTAATCCGCGTGTAAGGTTTTGCGCCTGTTTTAGGCGACACCAACGTAGTTTTGTATACGGTGTTTGGCTGCTCAATTACTTGGCCAGACATTTTGGCAACGGCCGACTCTAGCGCAGTAAGTGCAGGTATAGATGCGCCAGCCGTAACTGGTGCTTCAACTAATCGCCCACGCTCGTCAAACACCAACGGCGACCCGCCGCGTGCTGGCTGACGGGTAGCCGCCGCCGCTTCAGCAGCAGCCGCTTGCGCTTGCAAGTCTTGCGACTCACTCAGCGCCCGTAGCCGCGCATCTTCCGCACGCAAAGCAGCGGTCTGGCCACCGCCAACAGGCTCACGGCCCATGCCAAGTTGCGGCGCGCCAGTCTCAGGCCCAACAAATGAAGTGCGGGGTGGGTACTGCCCAGGCTGCATGACAAAATTAGGCGGCGTGAACGTCTGCTGCGAATAGTCATACGGCATTAGGCCGTTAGGTGTCGCGTTTGGCTCAACTGGGCGCAACATATTGGGCGCGGGCCGATAGTCAGGCGCAAGCGCGTTTGCTCGTTGGTACGCGGGCGTTGCCATACGCCGAGCGGCTAAACTACCCGCTGTTGCGCCGACCGCCATACCCGCACTTGTGCCAGCTAAAATTCCCGGTAGACCTAATGGAGCGCCTATCGCAGCACCTAAAGCGCCACCAAAACCGCCCCGCGTAATTCGCGGCAAATTTTTGACTTGAGCAGGTGTCAAAGTAAAGTAATCAGGAAACATCGACGCTGCTTTGGCAATGTCAGCGTTAAGCCCCGTCATAGCCCCTTGGCGTTCTTCAAACAACTTGGCGTATACCTGTGGGTCAATTTTTTGTTGCCCATAATCAATTGCGCGCACATGGTCGTTTATTTGCGCAATTCTTGTCCGCGCCGCCCTAAGATTGCCTAACATCTCAGGTGACGTTGCGTTGGCATCAATCACACCCTCAAGAATGTTTGCAATTGACATTTGCGTGTCAGCTTTGGCTTTAGCCAACGGATCGGGGTTAATTTTTTGCGCTTGATAAGTAGCTTGGGCATCGCGCCGCAAAGACCTAATATCGTCTAACACCGCCGCACCGCTGCGGCCTACAGGTACAGCCCCGCCGCCTACACCTGAAAATGGCCCAGACGTTGTTTGCTGAAGTTTTGCAACAGCGTCATCAACAAGCGCATTGATAGCGTCCGTCTTTGCACCACCACCAATTGGCGCTTGTTTTTTTAACGCTTCTATTGCTTTGACTGATTCGTCTGGCACAACCAGCGACTCAATTTTGCGAATAGGTTCGTAAGGCGCGCTGGCTTCATCAATAGCGCGAGTAATTGGGCTATTTACGTTCAGCTTGCCGTTGGCATCTATTTCAGGTGTGAGCCTTTCATTGGGCTTTATACCCAAGTCTTCACGAACCTTTTCGGTAACAGCGATTTCGTTCTTTTTTGCAAATTGTGTTTCAACTTCAGACCCCGCCAATTTGCCTTTAATTACGTTGGCTCTTGTAGGGTTGGAAATGGCCGGAGGAACTGCACCACCTATTCGCAACGCTGCTTGCGTTGCGTCAATCATCGGCGCATTCGCGTAACTCTGGTCAACGCGGGCTTGCTGGGTTTTGGCCGCACGATTGGCCACCATCTGATTAACGCTACCTGCAACTAAAGAACCCTCAGAACGGGCAACATCGCCAACAGCACGGGCAGCAGGCGCAAACGCATTTCGAGCGCCACCCATCATGGGCATAAACGGTGGTAATTTAGACGCTTCTAGCCCTCGCCCTACAGCGCCCAATACGTCTTGCGCCATCTGCGTGCGCGGTTGGTATTGAATTTCATTTGCCACTTTACGCTGAAAATCAAACCCCCCAGCCCCAGCCAAATAGGTGATCGGGCCGGACAATAAATTAGCGCCAACAGCAATCGGCGTTTCAATCAAGCCGCCTATAGTTTCGCCCAACATCCCCGGCTTGGGTTGTTGAGGGACAGTGATGGCAGTATTTGCGCCAGGTTCTACAGGGATGGCTGCAACGCCGCTGCGGCCTACTGGAACGCCGCTAGACGGCTGTGCTTTAGGCTTGTATATGGACGCTGCAAAAGCAATCGCTTGTTGCTCTGTTGCGCCATCTGGCGCGTCAACTGGGATGATTGACCCATCAGGTGCGGTGACGTTAAAGAGTGCCATGTTATGGTTTCTTCACGCTAAAGCCGGGGAACTGAGGGTTTGTAATTGCTGCGGGTGCTGGAGGCGCGGCGTTACCTTTTTGCGTAGCTGGCTCATCCGCATAAGTATCCTCATACTTAGATTGCTGGCGGTTGGCGTATTCTCTTGCTTGCCGCACTACATCGCGCATTTGCTCATCTAAATTGCCCGCTGCGGGGTCAATTTTTTGCACGGCATCGCTAACAAATTTCCATTCTTGCACTGCCATGTTGCCAAGTTTGCCTTCTTGAGATGCAAGTTGGCGACCCAACGCCATAATTTTGCCCTTAAAAGTTTCAAGTTTTTGCAACGCTTTTTTTGCATCACCAGAAGGTAATGCTATTGCGTTAGTCAGCGCGTTAAATCCCGTAATACTATTTAACCCCGGAGCGGGCGCAATCTTTTTATCCGGGTTTCCAACCAATTCATCAGTTAGCTTTTCTAACTCGCCAGTCACCGCAAAAGCACCCGTTACTATATCCTTGTCGGACACTTTGCCTTTGTTATATTTCAGCCTTTGTCCTTCAGTCATAGGCTTTTCAATCATATTTGCTGGCTTTTTATTTACCGCATTTTCGCGGCTAACCAAAATTGGGTTGCCATCCGGCCCCTCAATAGCAACTAACGGTGATTCTGCGCGAGGTTGCGCGGGCGTTCGAGTTGCTTCTTTAAGTTTACGTTCGTACTCAAAAATGTCGCCTTTAAAACCTTGCTTAACCGCAGCGTTGTAATTTCGAATCAAATCTGTGTCTTGACGTTCTGGCGCGGTAAACACTGCGTTACCGCCGCGAACCAAAGAACCGCCAAGTCCAACTACATGGCCTTTTTGTAATTCTTCCAATTCCTTAGTAAGGAAAGAAATTTCAGTATTTGCAGCGGGTACGTTAGGAAACGAATTTTTTAAGTAAATAATTCGTCTTTGAATATCGCCAGGCGTTTGCGCTTGCCCGATAGGGCTATTGGTTGGCGCAACTTTAGCCGCAAGCATATTACCGTCAGGCGTAGGTGTAGGTGCAACTTTAGCCGCGAGCATATTACCGTCAGGCGCAGTTTCACCACCAAACGCAGCGGCAGGCGCGGCTGCTGGTGCAAACCCTTGCTCAAGGTTATACCGCTTACGTTCTTGAGCCGCCGATACAGCTTGTTGAGCCTTTATCATTAATTCGGGATTACCCGTATTATTTGCATATTTTTGGAAACTTAACGCAAGAGCTTCAGGCTCACCTGTCATGCCATGTTTTGCAGAATAAGCTATAAATTCATCTAAACCAGCTTGACTGCGTTTAAACCGCTCCATTTCCATGCCAATTTTTTCTGTCTGCTGTTGGCTTGACAACAGCTGCTGTTGAGCCATCTGTTGGCGTACAGCATCTTCACGCCCGCGCTGTACGCTGCCCGCAATTTCGCCAGGTAAGTTTTGGTTTATAAGACCGAAATTAAGTTCTGCCATGATCAGTCCTTATGTCCAATATCCTGGGTCTGCGTATTCGCCTATTGCCAAAGGATTACCTGCAGCGCCGCCATTTACGCCTGTATTTCCGTAGTTAAATATTTTTCTAAAGTCAGGTGTATTTTTGCCATATGCGCTGCCGATACCTGCAAAAGCGTTGCCGTAGGCGTTAGACCCGATCATGCCTGCGTTAGCTACGTTACCAGCTTGGCTGATCAAAGCATTGCCAATCGTGTTGGCATTATTTGCGCCCGCAGCATTGGTCAAATTAGTAGCGGATTGGCCTATGCCAGCCATATTCGCTTGACGGTTGTACAGTTGATTTTTGCTAGCTACGTCAGTGTTGTAGCTATTAAACGCCCGGTTGTACGCATTGCTGTACTCGCCAGATGCGGCGTTTTGTGCGTAGTCCTGCATAGCCTTGAGCGAAGTGCCCGAAACCAGACCGCCACGCCCAGCGTTGTTGCCATGCGCCATAGCCCGTTGTCCTTCTGACAATCGGAACTGGTAGCCTGGGTCGCTGTACATGGCATCGCCGTTAAAGCTAAACGCGCCCGGCAAGTCACGCGCTGTTCGCTGCATTTCTGCCAGCGCGTTATAACCTGCTTGGCGGTACGGCGCTTGATCTTCGCGCATCTGTTGGTACTGCGCGTTTTGAAGCTGCACCGCCCGGTCAGTAGCCGCGCCAGTTATGTTGGCCGCGTTTTGAGCGGCATCTGCTTGTTGACCTGCGCTAAATAGACCAGCAGCAGCGGGGACGATAAACGACCAAGGCATAATTTACTCCTGAAGGCACTGAGCCAATTCACGGGCTTGCGTGTCATCGCCAGCCACTATTAATACTTCATCAATTTCGTCAGTATCGGTGCAATCGGTGGCGTGAATACAGTACCACACAATGTCTGTTAACGATTTTACGCCATGATGTTTATTTGCTTTGATGGTCAAACAAGCCGGGGCATGAACAATTGATTTGACATCATCAACCATTAGCTCAATTGAACCGCTGGCAAGAATAGATAGGTGGTCAAACTTATGTTTGTGTTGCACAAGGATATACCCCGCAGATATCCGCGTTTCTTTGGTGTACACGCCAGCGCTGAAGTGATGATAAATCATTCGTTAATACCCTTTTACGCCGCTTGCATGATGACCCAATTAGTGCCATCTGACACCATTGTCGCCCACTTTCCAACAACAGCGGAAAGAATTGCCGTGCCAGGCGTTGCGCTGTTAATTGGCGCAACATTACTTGATGCTGACACCAGCAACTGAGCTTGCAAATTTTTAAACGCAACTTGCCGCCCAACATAAGCAGATGCAGCGGGCAAGGTAACAGTGCAAGTTGAGCCTGACTTGTTGTTGATTACCCAATATTCAGTATCTGCCAAGGTAAAGTCAGCCGTCTTGGTAACTGGCGCAGAAATAGGTGATGTTGCCCAAGCAGGCACACCAGCCGCAACGGTCAGCACCTGGCCCGTTGTGCCTACTGGCAGCTTTGCCAGAGTGGTCGTGGTGTCTGCATACAGCACATCGCCAACAGTGTAGGAAGAATATCCAGTACCTCCGTAGGCGGCGGCTAATTTGCCGCCTAACGCTACATTACCAACAGTACCTGTTGATGGGGTTAACCCTGTTAAACCGCCTGAAAAACTTAAAACGCCGCCGTTGGCAATAGAAATTGCGCCTACTCCGTTGACAATGGTGATGCCAGTGCTGGCGGTTAAAGTTCTTAACGTGTACCCGTCCCCGTTGCCGATCAGCAATTGGCCGTTGGCTGGGATGGTGGTTAAGCCTGTACCGCCGCTATTGACGGGAGTAACGCCTGTGCCTGAACCCGTAAGAACAAACTGGCTGTAAAAAAATAAGTACCATTCTCGCGTCACCAAACCCGTTCGCTGGTCAAGCAGCGGCACTCGCGGCGCTGTGATCTGATTAGCGTTTGGAGCTGTGGCCATCAGGCATTCGTGGGGCTAATGATTAGCTCCGCGCCCATAATGACTGCCTTGACCGGATCTGTTTGAGATACCTCATAAACCCGGTCACGCAACTTGACCGTCATGCCTAACTTACGCCAAAAGACGCGGCGGTAATACTCGCCAATTTTGCCCATTTTGGATAAATGCTCGTTAGACCAAGTGTGGCCGCCATCGTCAGACCAGCGCAGCATGATCTCAGGATCGCTGCCTTGACCGTCGTTTAAGCCAGTGCCTGACTCACAATTGAGCTGTAGGCTGTGTTGGCTTGAGCGTTTAAGGTTGTTTGTGCCTGTAGGCAATGCCCTCCATGACCGCAGCCACTTCTGGATGCTGCCATTGTCAGCGTACACGTTAAGGTCAAACGTGTAAATGTTGCCGTTTGAATAGTCACCGACTACTGTATTGCCCCCAAAATTGCACTGGCAGTTGCTGCGATGACGAGTAAATTGTCCCGCCACAGTGTCCCAGCCTGCACGCTCATGCCAGGCTTGGGTGGCCACATCGTAGACCCAAGTGGCGTTAGCTGACGGGAAAGTCAAAACGTAAAACGAATGGCCTTCCTGTTGGTAGGTGTAAGCTAAGGCATCCGAGATGTTGCCGTATTGCGCGATGGCGTACTCAATGGCGTGTGTCGATACCCGCTCCGCAGTGTATCCGTTAGCCCGGTAAACAATACCTTGCCCACGGGCATCTGTTCCCAGCCAGAATAATCTATTGTCTAATTTGGCAACCGAAAATGCGGCCACGCAACCAGTCTCGTTAAACGCGCCTTGAATGGGCGACAATGGAAAGTTGGCCAACCCTGCGTTGTACCAGACCTCAACAGAATCTGTGCCAAACACCCACATCTGGCGGTGATCGGCGTTGACCGCTACCACACCGTCCGGCGAACCATCAGCAGACGCAAAATCCAAGGCGTTAAACACCAGCGGATAGATGTAGTCGCCGTTGGCCGGGTTTACCGTATCCACGCTCCAAATCCGCTGGGTGTCTGGCTCGTTAAAAACAAACAAGTTGTCAATGTACGCCACAGTTGCAGCGCCGGGGAAGTTGGCATCAGTAATCTGATTAAACGTGTTTGTTGGCTCGTAGTACGTGTAGCTAGGGCCATTGCAAGCAAAGAAGATGACCGCGCCGTTGTCGGCAATGGATACCGGGCCAGTGCCTGACACATCACCAATCTTGGTGGGCGTAGCGGTTAAACCAGTCAGTTTGTAGACCTCAGTGCCCGATACCACGTAAAAGTCACTGCCATTGGTCTGGTGCGCCCACAAGCCTCGGATAGGGCCTGTGCCTACGGTCTGTTGAAACTTTAGCCCTGGCGCTCGATTAAAGAACCCGGCGGTCAGACCGTTATCGGGTGTGGCTTCGGGAAAAAGATTGACGAGCCGATTGTCCGCAGCGTTGATACTGCGTGCGACATAAGACGCGCCCAGAATCGGTGTTTGCATCAGTAATTCCCGGCGTACACGTTAAAGCGCTGACGAGTCGCCACAATTGCATACGGCATCGACATAACATCGTCAGGGTTGTTGATGCGCTTCAGATTGCGCTTGCTGGTCATGGCAATCCGCTGTACTTGAGGGCTTGGCTCAACGCCAAACTCAGGCGCAATTTCCATTGCAAGGTTGTAGACAAACGCCCGCAAATAACCTGGTGGAAACAGCAATTCAGTTACCAAAGAAGCCGGGTTGCTCAACTCTTCAACTGAAATAAAGTGCCACTCCAACTCCCGTGTAGGTTTTGGATAGATATACATATCAATATCAGGATATGTCATGTTGATAAACAACACTTGTGGATACGTGGAAGTGACCGTTTTTACAGCAATACCGTCATACTGCTGTTGATTAATCATTTTTATGCCGAACGACACATTGGTGCTGGGGTCGCGGAAGTAAGTTGCCTCATCAAGCAAAACGGGGCGATTGCCCACAAAGTTACCCGATGGCCCAAGCGTGCGGCTAATTGAGCCTGACGGCCATGTAAACACTTGATCTTGCGTAGAAAAGACAGACAAGCGCTCAGTATTCCAACTGTCGGTCATCTGGTTCAACGCGGTCAACGCATCTTGCGATGTGGCCGCAGATGGCGTTTCACCTTCAGCTAGCACACCCAGCAACCGTAATGCTCGATTGATCTGGTCACCAGCCGTAAAAGTAGCCATGCTCAAACTCCTTCAGTTTCACCTTTGCGGGTGTATTTGCGCTTTACAACCAGTGTATTAACCGCCGCTTCTTCAGAGTTTGAAGGCGTGTCTGGATTGTAGCGTACCCATCCATTTTTTTCGTCCGCTTCAGCTTCCTGCTCCATTGTGGCAATCTTAGCCCCATGAACCAGGTGAGTCATAACAATGTTCATGTTTAAAGACGGGGGTGATTAGCCCCCGTTTAATTAAGATGCGCCGTGAATGATGGCGTAATTAATGATGACTGCTTCAGAGTAAGAAGTAGACGCTGTTAAATTTCGCAACGTGATCAAAGCAGATCCAGCAGCCAAATACGAAACGTATGTGGTGTACGCCCCAGCCGTAGTGCCCGTAGTATTACTAGAAATGCACACAATGATCGTGTCATTGATAGAGATCAAGCTATTGGTCAAAATGAAAGACACTGCGGTGGCTCCTGCCAACGCTGCATTGTTCATTGTGATACGGCCAACGCTGTTATTCAGCGTCACGCCTGTGGATTTGCTTGTGGCTTGTGTCACAGCACCTTGAGCTGCTGCGCTGTAGCCAATTTCTTGGCTTGCGTAGCAAGTAGTAAATTCAGGGTCGCTATACGCAACGCCGACTGCTTGTGTATTTGACATGATGTTTATCCTGTTAAAAATGGGAGCCGAAGCTCCCATTTAATTACATACGATACAAAGACCAAGCAGCGTCACCTGTCTTGCGTGCGCGGAAAGCTGCCGAAGTGCCAGCAGTTGCGGCAATTGTCATCAAACCTTGCGAACCAGATGAACCGATTGACCAACCAGTAGCCGTAGTTACGGTAATAACGCCAGAACTAGAGCCATCGACATTAATGATATTGAAATCAAAACTTGCATTGACGGGCACGCTTGGGAAAGCTGCGTCCATTAAAGCGCAAGTTGGCAATGTGTATGCCGCTGCGGATGTGCCTGGTGAACCAAGAATAATCTTGGTAGCCAGTTGAGCCGCTGTCAAAGTTGCAGCGCCTGCGGGGACAGTTGCAGGAGTAGCTTGGGGCTGGAATTGAATTTCAGTCAGATTGCCGTCACCGAGTTGGTAACCGCCAGAACCATTAGGTAAAGCCATGATAATTTCCTTAAAAAGTGTTATGGAATGAAGCCCCCGAAGGGGCATTCAATTAGCCCCAGAGACGCACGCCCATTTGTGGGCGAATGACGCTAAAGCCGTACAGAACGTCGATACGGCAAGGCATACGGTCATTGTTGATGTCGTACTGACGCACAACACGCAAGCTGATACCGTTGTGAACTGCGCGAGCAGCCATGTCAACACCTTGGGGCAGCAACAGGTCAGCCGTAGCAAACGTGATGGCATCCTTGTGGTAGATCATGTTCTGTGGGTACTGGGTTGAAGCAGCACCAACAAACACAACAGCCGCGCCGTTAGCAGGCAGAGTGTCAACGGTAGCGAGGGCGTTAGCAGCCGAGTAAATCGCAGCAACAGTCACAGTGATAGCAGTGCTAACAGCGGTAGCGTCAGCAGCGGCAACAAACTGGAACAAAGAACCAGTTGATTCACGGGTTTGCGGGTTTACAGAATAAACGCCAGCAATCGTAAATACATCACCTTGCTTGACGGTCACGCCAGAACCAACGGTCATTGCAATAGACGTAGCGCCTTCAGCAGTCACAGCAGCGGAAGTTGTGCCGCCAGTAGCAGCACGCGAACCAGTTGTGAATTGCTTGATTGACTGAGACATATTGATCTCGTCATAGCCCAGAACGCCGGTGCCCATCATGCCGTTTTTGAATTGCTTGCTGATGGTTTCCGTTGGGTTGAACAGACCTTTCAAACCTTCAACAAGACCAGCGTTAGCGGCAGGGTTGACAGTAGCAAAGCGCGGATTCATTACAGCGGCGTTTTCGTTCAGCTTCTGTTGGGCTTGGAGCAGCACCAGCGAAGTTGCTGGGGTTGTACCAGGTGTACCAACGGTGTTACCAATGTACTTGTAGCTGTTGGCCACGTCAGCGTCGATGGACGATGCCAACTGGCTGATACGGGGTTTCAGTACGCGCTCTGCAAAGTCGTCCAATTGCATGGTCAGTTCAGCAGATGTGAAGTTGACACCGATATGCTTTTGGGTGGAGACAGTCAGGGTGGTGTATTGTTCGTTGTCGTCCTGAACTTGCAGGGCAGCACCGTCAGTTACCAGAGCGCGGTCAGGCAGGCGAATACGCAGCGTAGAGCCGATTTTCGCGCCTGCAACAGCAAAGCTGTCGTCGTACTGGCGGTTTACGTTGCGGGTGATCACCAGGTTGTTCTCGAGGATTTCGAGACTTTTCCGCGTGATCATGTCAATGGTGAGAATACTATTAGCCATAAAAAGTCCTTAAAAAGATTTAGCGGTTCTGCGCTTCCCACTTCTTTTGCTGGCGGCGGCGTTCAGCTTCAATCCATTGCGAATCAGTCATGGTCTTGATAGACCGTGGATCCGTAGTGTCATAAGCTGGCGATCCCGAAGATCTTGCAGTCACTGGCGAAATAGGCGTTGGTGCAGAAGTTGTTTTCCTAACTGGAGGCGTTGAAACCAATTTGGCTTCAATTTTTCCAATCTCTTTCGCCTGGCTCAAGGGTGTCATCCGTGAGATACGTTCCGCTTCCTTGGGGTTTGAGCCGAGATAGTACGCTAACTCAGGCCCAATCTCAGAAGACTGGATCGTTTCAGCCATCACGTTCGTGACTGGAAGTTTGGGGTTATAGGCGACTTGTTCAAAATCGTCGTACTTAGTCCGAGCTTCCTCTTCAAGATCGTGATAACTTTCAAGAACCGCTGATTGCTGCTTGGCTGCTTCACGTCTAGCGATCAGTTCTTCAGCCTTTGAATATGCCAGTGCTTCCGCATAGGCTTCAGGGGTTTCAAACTGGTCAACGGATGCGGCTGGTGCAGCTTTCACAATTTGCGTTTCCGCAGACCGTTGTGCTTGCTCTCGTTCCCACTTACGTTGCTCTCTTGCAAGGCGTTTGCCGATGGCAGCGTCAAGTTCCTCTTGCGAGAATGTCTTGGTTGGCTGTTGTTCAGCTACTACTTCCGGCGTACTTTCAACAACTACAGGTGTGGCCGTCACATCCGGGGTTGGCGCGGAGTCTACTTCCGCTAGGTTTTGTTGGACTTCTTCAGTCATTTCGGTGAATCCTAAGATTCCCTGGTGAGCGCACCAGTACGGTTTTTACTAATATTATGCACTTAATGCAGCGACTTTATCTTGGAATGCTTTAACGCGGGCTTGCAGCGACGATTCTTGTGCATTCAAATCAGCCGCACGTTTATCAATATCAGCTTGTTGGCTTGCCAACAAAGCAGTTTTTGCATCTGTGGTTTTTTCGCGTTTAGCCACGTCAGACTCGCGTTTGGATAAAGCCAAATTAACAGTTTTTTCTTGGTCAGCAACTTCTTTTTCTTTCGCTACCGCGTTGCTTAATGTAGCTTTAGCGTTGGCAAGCGTTTCAGCAGCCGCTGCTTGAATTGAAGCGGCAGTTTCTCTGGCTTTTGCAAGTTCTTGTTTGGCTATTTCGCGGTCAGCTACGGCGTTTTCAGCCGCAGATAAAGCGCCTTGACGAACAGCCAGCTCGTCCCGCAAAGCGGCCATGTTAGCCAAATCTATAGGCAGTTGTTTGGTGAAATACTCAACGTAATTCACTGAAGCGGCATCGTTAGAGACTTGCATTTTGACCTCTTAAGAATAGTAAGTGATGTTAAGTTTGGCGCTTGCGGCCTGTTCAATAAATTGAATCTG
>Ga0209084_1000884_pt1 | contig 26956 bp, 24 predicted proteins | sample C_130820_MF_Meta_FD_187309 | JGI IMG/M metagenome (GOLD analysis project Ga0209084, IMG submission 187309) | Freshwater microbial communities from Lake Croche, Canada to study carbon cycling - C_130820_MF_MetaG (SPAdes) (version 2) | ecosystem: Environmental > Aquatic > Freshwater > Lake...
ACGAGTACCTGAAGAGGGACACCTTCCCCATCGGGTTCGAACACGACTACGCCGACACCATGGTGGGCGTGGTAAGGACGGGGCTGGCTATCGTCGGCGTGTTCTTTGTCGTGTTCGTCATTGGCTTTTTGTCGGGCTACTTTTGGGGGGTGAGATGACTAACGATGAAAAAAAGGTTGCCAAAATCCTAAGTGACTGCCAAGAGATGCTGAAAATTGGCGGCAACAATTATGAGATTCGCAGGCTATTAACCATAGCCAAGCATATCCTCTACGCTCAATTGCTCATGCAGGAGAAGAACCATGAATGATGAAAAAGAATTCTTTGAACTGGGCAAGAAGATGTTTGACCGCCTGAACCCACCGCTGGTACAGCGTGAGTGGATAGAAACAAACAACTCCGCTTGCAAGATACTAAGGCAGGTACACGACATGCTGGCGTTGGCATCGTTTCCACCCAGAAAGACATGGGTAGGGCTGACGGATGCGGAAGTCGATGAAATATACGAACAAACTGAAAGACTTGTAGGCGATTCGTGGGTTGGTAACGGAACGGTTGGGCTGATGTTTCCAATTACTCTTTGCAAAATGTTTGAAGACAAACTCAAGGAGAAGAACAATGGCTGAACCCGTAGCATGGATGGATGCGGGAGGACGCCTGTATCAGTTTCCAGATGATGCTGACCGGGGCCAGACGATGCGGCCCTTGTACCTTGAGCAACCAACGCACCCAACAAAACTTCTTGGCCCTAACCTTGAGCAAGTGCTGAACAGCGCAGGGTTTTACAAGAAGCGGGAGTGGGTCAACCTAACCGACGATGAGATAAAAGAAATCATCGGGTCATGGGGTGACACGCCTGTAAAGGGGTATACCCGGAAGTTAATGGATCAGATTCAGGACAAACTAAAGGAGAAGAACACATGAAAGACGAAGAAGACGAAGCCTTCGATGAGTTGGACAGGCGCATAAACCATGTGCTTGAGCATTGGACTCCATTAACTCCCATGACTCAGGCTGAGATAAACAAACGCTGGGGCAGTTGGATGACGATGTATGTCAGGATGGTAGAAGAGGCGCATGGAATCAAATGAACCCACCCATATCTGAAATAACCCTGCGGGATTACTTTGCAGCAGCAGCCCTACAAGGAATCATGACGCAAAACAATTTGAAACTACACCTTATGGACACTGTTGCAGAGCATGCGTATCTTATAGCAGACTTAATGGTGGAAGCCCGTGATGCGCCCAAAAAGTGAACTGACCGGGGGCCGCGCCCGATACATAGCCCCGGACATGAGCGCCAGACTGACCGAGGAGCAGCACGTTATGTTCCTGCGGTTGGGTGGTAGCAAGTGGCTACGGGCAAGGATCAATGAAGTAATCAACAAACAGAAGGAACAGCACCGTGCAAAAACCCGTGACTCCTACCAAACCTCAGCGGGTACGGAGGAAAGTAAAGAAGGTACTCGACTTCACCGATCCGTTCCAACGCGCCGACCCAAAGCTGCTGGAGAAGATGCATAGGGAAGCACTGAAGCTACGCAGAGATGACTTGCTGGTGCGTGTAGGGGATGCGCTAGTATGAGTAGCCCCCCTAACTTCGCTGCGTGGAACACACAGACGCTAGCTAACTTTGCCCACGAAGCATACCTACAGTTGCAGGCGCAGCATGACCTGATCCAGCAGCTTATGGCTGACAAGAAGGACGCCATCGAAGCGTACCGAACGCTAATGCGTGATCCTTGTGGGGGAAAATCATGCTGACCCGAATGGAAAAAGCACTGGTAATGGCTGACAAGTGTTGGGGAAAAGCCAACCGAGTAGCGCCGGAATTTGTAGAACGCTACTTAGAACTAGCAGAAGAATTGCTGGCAACAAGACCTACTGTGCGAGGCGATGAGTTTAGAAGCTATTGCAATACGCACAAACTTAAAAGAGACAGTCGGCTACACCCCAACACATGGGTGTCGGGTGTGCGTGCGCTTCATAGTCTCGGGTGGATACACCCTATAAAAAAGGTAGAACCTGCTGAAGCGCACAACCACATGCCGTCCGTCACTCTGTGGCGAAGTGAAGTTTTTTATCAAGAAAGTTAAACATGGCAAAAACACCAGAAGCAAAGGTTAAGGATGCCGTCAAGAAGATGCTGGACGCCAACGGGGTTTACTACTTCATGCCTGCCGCCAATGGGTATGGGCGTGCAGGGATACCAGACATCGTCTGCTGCGTCAACGGATACTTCCTCGCCATCGAATGCAAGGCAGGTAATGGCAAGACAACCGCGTTGCAAGACAGGGAGTTAGATGCCATTGCTGGCGCAGGGGGCGTAGCCATTCTAATTAACGAAACCAACATATCCTCCCTCCCTGAAACACTCGACTACATCACCAAAGGACACCGCAATGAACGAAGCACGAATGGATGAAATCCAAAAAGAGATGAACGAACGCATACATGTGTTGAGCGATGACGAGAAAGAGAACATGGCCGAGGTCATGCTCACGCTAGCCCGATGCTACGGGCCTAACCCAGACAGCGCCGTACTGATACACATATGCAATGGCAGCATGGATGTGTCGGCCCTTAACATTGGCGAGATGGAAGCAGCCGAAGCCTGTGCCAAGTCAGCCGTCATGCTGGTGAAGGTTTTGGAAGCGCCATCAAACCCAAAGGACATTCATTGATCCAACCATACGACACCATCCTGACCGTTGACTTTGAGACACGGTGGGATAGCAAGAGCTACACACTATCGAAGATGACAACCGAGGAGTACATACGCAATGAACTATTTCTTGTCTTTGGAGCGTGCTTCCACACTTATGGAAGCAACGGAGACACTAGATGGGTTACAGGACTCGACCTACCTGAGTACCTATCTGGCATCGACTGGGGACGAACCGCCGTGCTTGCACATAACGCCCAATTCGATATCTCCATCCTCTCTTGGAGGTACGGGGTCAAGCCCTCCTTCATCTTCGATTCGCTATCAATGGCACGCGCTCTACGCGGCGTGGAAGTTGGTAATTCCCTTGCAAAACTGGCAACTGCTTTTGGACTCCCCGCCAAGGGGAATGCAGTCCACAGCACAAATGGATTGGGTGTCATCAGTCCCGCCATTGAAGCGGAGCTATCCGCATACTGTTCTCATGATGTCTTCCTCTGTGAACAAGTATTTAGTAGGCTGGTGCACGGATATCCGGCAAAGGAACTAAAGCTGATCGACATGACGCTCAAGATGTACACCGACCCCGTGTTGGTGCTTGACCCGGACATGCTGACGGACGCCCTGCTAGAGGAGAGGGAGAAGCGCGAAGCGTTGCTGACACGGTTGCAGATTGAGGAGTCGCAGCTTGCATCCAACCCGCAGTTTGCCGCCATACTGACAAGCCTTTCTGTACCCCCACCCTACAAGACGAGCAAGACCACAGGCAAGCAGACGCTGGCGCTTGCCAAGAACGATGCCCTATTCCAAGCCATGCTCAACGGGGAGAACGAGGATGTGGCCCTGCTGTGTGAGGCTAGGCTGGCTGTGAAGTCAACGACTGAGCGCACACGGGCGCAACGGTTCCTCGACATCAGCAAGCGCGGTACGCTGCCTGTACCCCTGTCCTACTACGGGGCATCCACGGGACGCTGGACGGCAGCAAGGGGGAGCGCCATCAACATGCAGAACCTCAAGCGCGGGTCGTTCCTGCGCAAGGCGATCATGGCTCCCGAGGGCCACCAACTCGTCGTTGGCGACCTGTCCCAGATCGAGCCGCGTGTGCTGGCGTGGCTGGCTGACTACCATGATCTGCTGGACATCTTCCGGGCCGGGGGTGATCCGTATGCTGCCTTCGGTGCGCAGATGTTTAACATCCCCGGACTGACCAAAGAGAGTCATCCTGATCTGCGGCAGTCAGCCAAGTCCGCGCTGTTGGGGGCAGGGTATGGACTAGGCTGGGCATCGTTCGCATCGCAGTTGTTGACAGGGTTCCTTGGCGCTCCACCGATGCGCTACGACAGAGCCTTCGCCAAGCAGTTGGGTGTCACGCAGGACAAGGCTAAGGAGTTCCTTGAGTGGGAGGACAACGTAACCAAGCTCGACGAGATACCGCACACCTGTACGGAAGCAGAGCTTCTGGTTCACTGCTTGGCATCCAAGGCCATCATCGACAAGTACCGCAAGACAGCGGCCCCGGTGGTCAACTTCTGGGGGATGTGTGGGGAGCTTATCGGGCGCAGCCTGTACAGCGGGAGGGACTACAAGCACAAGTGCCTGACCTTCAGCAAGGGGGAGATCGTGCTGCCCAGCGGAATGAAGCTGCTGTACCCCGCCCTGCACCAAGAGAAAGATGAGAAGGGTAGGATGCAGTGGACATACGGCCCGGATAGGACTAAAATATATGCTGGTAAGATTACCAACAATGTCACGCAGGGCGTAGCGAGGTGCGTGATGACAGACGGGATGCTCCGCGTAGCAAAGAGATATCCTGTCAAGGGCACGGTACACGACGAGTTGATCGCCGTTGTTCCTGATGCAGAAGTGAGTGACGCGAAGACTTGGGTCTTGGCGCAGATGACTATGGAGCCACGGTATATGCCGGGGATTCCACTGAACGCTGACGGTGGCGCACACCGTAGGTATGGACTAGCCAAAGGATGAACATGGAGATACCGAAGAAGATACGCGTAGGCCGACGATGGTACACAGTCGAGGTTGTGGATCAGATGAAGACACGGGGGCAGATGGGCCGGGTGGACTACCCACCGCAGCAGCACATACGCCTTGCGCTACGCAGCAACAAGACAGGGCGCAGCTTCAAGCGAGAGGAGGTCAGCGATACCTTCTGGCACGAGATACTGCATGCAATCTTGTACGACATGGACAGTCGGCTGTACGCCGATGAGAAGTTTGTTACAAGTCTTGCATCCCGCTTGACCACAGCCATTAACTCAGCGAGGTTCTGATGACCAAAGTAGTGTGGAGCCACTCGTCCCTCAAGGACTTTGAAGGATGCCCTCGCCGGTATCACGAGATAAAGGTGCTGAAGAACTACAAGTTCCAAGAGACTGAGGCTACGCGCTACGGCACGCAGTTGCACAAGGCAGCAGAGGACTACATCCAAGATGGTGTGGTGCTGCCCCCGCAGTTCTCGTTCGTCAAAGACACGTTGGATGCGCTTAACAAGAAGCCCGGACGCAAGCTGGTCGAGTACCAGATGGCGCTGACAGAGAAGCTACAGCCCTGCACATGGAAGTCACCGGATGTATGGGTGCGCGGCATTGCCGACTTGCTCATCGTTAACGATGACGATCTGACCGCATGGGTTGTGGACTACAAGACGGGCAACAACCGCTACCCAGACCGGGATCAGTTACGGTTGATGTCCATCATGGTGTTCGCGCACTTCCCCCATATCCGTCAGGTCAAGTCCGCGTTGTTGTTCGTTGTGAAGAACGATATGGTCAAGCACAGCATGACTGTGGATCAGGCAGAAGCAGAGTGGTGGAGCTACCGTGAGCGCACGGCACGCATCGCAGCTTGTACAGAGAACGAGGTATGGAACCCCAAGCAGACGCCACTATGCGGATGGTGCGCGGTGAAGAGTTGTGAATTTAACCCCAAGCATTAGGAGTACGACATGGCAACAAGAGATTACAAAAAGGAATACAAGCAAGACCTGAAGACAGGCAAATCCGGCCCGGACTCAGCACAGCATGAGAGGCAAAGAGCGCGGCGCTCATATGACGCCAAGGGCATAGAGCGTAGCGGCAAGGACATTGACCACATCACACCGCTGCGCAAGGGGGGCAAGTCCACGCCGGGGAACCTGCGGCTACGAGCAAAGAGTGCGAACGAAGGCGACAACAAATAAAACGGAGAAGCAATGGAAATCATAGAGAACAAGGCGCTACTACTGCGCACGAGAGACCCCGGCAAGTACGGCATCATTCCCAAGAGCAAGGTGGTTGAACGCTTTGACGATGGGTCTGCATCCATCGCTATCTACTGGGGGCTGGACGAAGCAAGGGTACTTAAAAACTTAGGCGTCAAAGATGTACCCTCGCCCATAACACGGCGCTACCATTGGCCGGGGCGCTACATCCCGATGGCGCACCAGATAGAGACTGCTGGCTTTTTGACCATGCACCGCAAGGCGTTCTGCTTTAGCGAACCGGGGACAGGCAAGACACTCAGCGCACTATGGGCGGCTGACTACCTGATGCAGCGCGGGGACATACGCAGGTGCTTGATACTGTGCCCCCTGTCCATCATGCACAGCGCGTGGTTGGCAGACATGACTAGCAGCATCATCCATCGCTCTGCCATCATCGCGCACCATGCTCAGGCTAGTCGGCGTATAGAGATGGTGCAGCAGGACTACGAGTTCGTCATCACCAACTACGATGGCCTGAACCTGATAGCTGATGAAGTAAAGAACGATGGGCGCTTTGATCTGGTCATCGTGGATGAAGCGAACGCCTACAAGACCTCGACTACCAAACGGTGGAAGTCCTTGCAGAAGATCGTCACGCCAGACACATACCTGTGGATGATGACGGGGACACCAGCATCGCAGTCACCTGCGGATGCGTATGGGCTTGCCAAGTTTGTGAACCCCAACGGTGTGCCACGGTTCTACACAGCATGGCGGGATCAGGTGATGAACAAGATCACCATGTTCAAGTGGGCACCGAAGGCTGACGCACCGCAGACAGTACATGCGGCATTGCAGCCAGCGATACGCTACACCAAGGCACAATGCCTCGACCTCCCGCCTGTCATAACGATGGTGCGTGAAGTGCCGTTGACGCCACAGCAGAACAAGTACTACACCATGCTCAAGGAGCAGATGCTGATACAGGCAGCAGGCGAGACAATCAGCGCAGTCAACGCTGCGGCAGGCGTGAGCAAGCTGCTACAGATCAGTTGCGGTGCAGCGTACACAGACATGAAGGAGGTAGTGGAGTTCGACTCGGCTCCGCGCTTGGCTGTGCTGGAGGAGATACTGGATGAGACAGATCGTAAGGTCATCATCTTCGCGCTGTTCCGTAGCACCATCTCTGCTATCCACGCGTACCTGCTGAAGAAGAACATCGCTACCGAGATGATCCACGGCGATGTAACACCTGTGAAGCGGGGCGACATCATCAGGCGCTTCCAGAACGAGCCTGATCCACGAGTGCTGGTGATGCAGCCACAGGCATCGGCGCATGGCATCACGCTCACCGCTGCTGATACCGTTGTGTTCTACGGCCCGTTGATGTCTGTTGAGCAGTACACACAGTGCATAGCCCGTGCTGACCGCAAGGGACAGAACTCCGACAAGGTAACAGTGATACACATTCAAGGCTCTCCGATAGAGAAGCGAATGTTCAAAGCCCTTGAGGGGAAAGTGAACGACCACTCACTTCTCACCAAGATGTTCGACATAGAAATTAAAAACTGAAAGGTACTTGCAATCGAAAAATAAACCGCTAAACTGTCCAACCCTAGACAAAAACAAACAGGAGAAGTAAATGGAAATTGATGTAATGCCGATGGATCGGCTTGCCAAAATCTACCGTAAGATGCGCTCGGCTATCGAAGTCCTGACCAAGGAATACGATACGCAAGTCGAGGCCATCAAGGAGCAGCAGGAGGGCGTGAAGAACGCCATGAAGGAACAGATGAAGGCGCTGGGTGTCTCATCTGTGAAGACAGAACAGGGAACAGTCATCCTCTCTGTGAAGACGCGCTACAACACGCAAGACTGGGACTCGTTCAAGAAGTTTGTCATCACGCACGAGGCTGTGGACTTGCTGGAGAAGCGCATCGCACAGAGCAACATGGCGCAGTTCTTAGAAGAAAATCCCGGACTCGTACCTCCGGGACTCAACACGTCGTCTGAGTATGACGTCAGCGTACGCAAACCAACCAACTAGGAAATCAAAGTGAGTATTACCCTTTTCAATTCGACGAGCGTCCCCGCACATGTACGCGCTGGACAACTATCCGAGACTGCACTTGCCCTCACAGGCGGTGGTACAGGCTCCAGCCTCAAGCGCATCAGCACCAAGGGTGGCGTGTTCAGGCTAATGGCAGGCGGCAAAGAGGTTGCCAACATCGAAGAGCGCCACCTTGATGTGGTGATTGCCAAGGCTGCGGCTAAGATCAACCGCATCTTCTACGCCAAGGCATACGACAGCGAGAACGTAGGTGGCCCTGACTGCTCCTCCAGCGATGGTGAGAAGCCTGATGCAGGCGTGCCTAACAAGCAGTCGGATACCTGTATGGGCTGCGAGAAGAACATCGCAGGATCGGGCAACGGCAACAGCCGCGCCTGCCGCTACCAACAACGCTTGGCTGTGGTGCTGGCTAACAACCCCGCAGGTGATGTGCTACAACTGACGCTGGCAGCTACCTCTATCTTTGGCAAGGAAGACGGCGACAAGCGCCCCCTGCAAGCGTATGCACGCTTCTTGGCAAGCCAGAACCCGCCTGTTAACCCAGAGGCAGTTGTCACGCGTATGCGCTTCGACACCAAGGCCGAGGCTCCCAAGCTGTTCTTCCAACCAATGCGTTGGCTGTCGGACGACGAGTACGAGACTGTGATGGAGCAGGCCACCAGCAAGGATGCTATCCGCGCTGTCTCGTCTACCGTAGCGTCTGTTGATGGTGTCAAGGCCGCGCCCCTTGCGCTGGCTGGCAAGCGTCCTATGGGCGAGTTGACCAAAGAGGAAGACGCCCCCACGTACGAGCCCATCGCAGCAAAAGCCGCCGCCAAGAAGGCCAAGCCAGCACCCGCGCCAGCACCTGTGGTAGAGGATGAAGACGAACCTGAAGTACGCAAGGCCGAGGTTAAGGTAAGCTCCGTGCCTGCCAAGAAGGGCAGCTTGGCTTCTATCGTTGCTGATTGGGACGACGAGTAACAGTTTCGCTGGGGTGGGCAGCGGTTGCATTGCGTAGGTCGGGGTACTGATTCCCCCGTTACCTTTGGACTTACATATCTACGACTGCGTTTCCTGTTCCACCCCAGCACCTACTTATGGCCTACTCACAAAAAATCATCGACGCCGTGGCCGACACGCCTAAATCGCTGGGCAACCAGCTTGGGCGCTGGGCCATCCATCTCGACTTCCCCGTGACGAAAGTAGCTAGGGCACTTGGTGTTACCCGACAGACCGTATACAACTGGTTCACAGGTACTGAAGTGTTCGTCGGCTACCGCAATCGCGTGGAATTACTCTTAAAAATAATGCAGTCCTCCCATACAGCGGATGAGGCTTGGAGAAGAATATGTCTGGAATACAACCTAACACCCTGACCGACGCAGAACTGGCGAAGTATGCCTACCTGCAAGGAGCGAAGGGATTAAGCCCGGAATGGGTAACACTGCTTATCACGCGCTTTGAGGAAGTCCTCATGGCTAACGAGCGCATGGAAGCACAACTGGATGCGATTGGCTTGTGGCCTATGGCAATTAAATAACAGAACCAAGGAACGCCATGTCCCCGCTTGATTTTCTAGCGGCGGTTCTGCCATCCCCCGGTAATGGATACTACTGTGTGGCAGAGCTTTCCTCCAAAAAGAAGGAGCACTTTTATGTTGAGAACCTCGAAGAAATAGAACCAACCACAGGCAAGTGGTTAACAGAAAAGCGCGATGTGTACTTCGCGCTTTCTACATTCAGCACATCGAACAGCCGCGAGGCTAGTAACGCACGCTGGATCAAGTCCCTGTTCATCGACATGGACGGGTACGCATCCAAGAAGGAAGCAGCGCAAGCACTCAGCGGGTTCCTGACAAAGACAGGGTTGGGTGAGTTGGGTACGCCGTGGGTCGTTGGCTCTGGAGGGGGGCTGCACTGCTACTGGCCCCTTGATGCAGCCGTAGACATCACGACATGGAAGCCAGTAGCGGAGAACTTCAAGCGCCTGTGCAGACAGGAGAAGCTAGTCATCGACATGACGGTGACGGCTGACGCCGCTAGAGTACTACGCATCCCCGGCACAACCAACTTCAAAAAGAAGTACGACACGCCGCGCCCCGTGCGCTTGCTGGCAGAGGGGGACACATTCACCTTTACCCAGTTTGCGGATGCGGTGCGTGAGCAACTGGTGGGGACTGCTTATGAGGCCAAGCCCCCCAGCACCTTTGAGTTGGAAGGCAAGCGGCCTGCCGCTGCGCTGACGGCAACGGGTGTCAAGCTATTTGAGAACAGCACTTCGCGCTTCAAAACCATCTGGCTGGCTACGCAAAACGGCACGGGCTGTGGGCAGTTGGCGCACTACGCTACCAACGCAACCGAAGATGGTATGGAGCCGCTGTGGAGGGGGCTGCTGTCGCTAGCCAAGATGTGTGTGGACGGAGATAAGGCAGCGGTGTGGTTGAGCAAGATGCACCCCTATGAAGCTGACCGCATGCACCAGAAGCTACGGGGGATCAAGGGGCCGTACCCGTGCGTGAAGCTCGACTCTGAGAACCCCGGAGTGTGTACCAAGTGTTCGCATTGGGGCAAGATAACCAACCCGCTAGCACTTGGGCGTGAGGTGATGACCGACAACACCGAGCGCGAGATAGAGATACAGGTTGTCTCCGACAGCACAGTAGTACAAGACGCGCCCATCAAGGTTACGCGTCCTAAACCGCCCCGTGGGTACAGCTACGGTGCGAGAGGTGGTGTGTTCTGTGAACGCACTATCGAAGACGGTAATGGTGTCAAGACAAAGAAGCAAGTCATGCTGCTCCCCTACGACTTGTTCGTAGTTGACATACTTAACCGCAACACGGATCACACCGTGCACATGTTGGCGCTTCGCCCTGAAGCTGCCATTGATATAACCATGCCGATGAAGGCAGTCGTAAGTAAGGATGAAACCGTGAAAGCACTAGCACAACAAAACATAATCGCCTCGTTTGGGGCAGGCAACGATAAGAACCTAGCCGAGTATGTACGCGCCTGCGTAGAAGATGCCAGCACAACCAAGGTAGCCGTGAAGGTTCCAGACAGCTACGGCTGGCAACCCGACGACTCGTATGTGTTTGCAGGGCGTATCTTTACTAAGGATGCTGCGCCGCTTCGCGTCCCCATGCCGGGGCTGGAGAACCTGACGGTCAACACGGAACCCAAGGGCACGCTGGACAACTGGCGCAAGTTTATGCAGATGCTCATCAACCGCAGGATGTACAGCCACCTTGCCATCATGCTGGCCGGGGCCAGCGCACCCTTCATGCGCTTCACAGGTATCTACGGGATGACCTACCACTGTGCTTCCACAGACTCGGGAACAGGCAAGTCGTTGGCGCTTGAGGCAGCAGCATCCATTTGGGGCCACCCTACCCACTACCGTACAGGCAAGGGCACATCCCCGGTAGCCATGCAGCAGCGCCTTGGTTTGCTCAACAGCCACCCGCTAATCACCGATGAGATAACCAGCAAGAACCGGGAGGACTTTGAGTGGTTCCCAGCGTTCCTACTGGACATGACTGAAGGCCGGGGCAAGGAGCGTATGGAGTCGGGATCAAACAAGGAGCGCCTTAACCTGTCCACATGGATGACGGTGTGCTTGATGTCATCGAACACCAACGCCGTGGACTACCTGACTGGTGGACGCAAGCATGCATCGGAAGGGGAACTGCGCAGGCTGCTGGAGTTTGTACAGAACGAGAAGCTGCAATGGGAACCGCATGAAGTAGAGATCATCAAGTCCCTGCAATCAAACTATGGCGTGGCTGGCTATGTCTTGGCTGATTACTTGGCTAAGAACGTGGACAAGTTTGGCGATTTGGTATCGAAGGCTGTGCAGCGGATGTATGTTGAATTCAAGGCTACCAACGACGAACGGTTCTGGATGGCTGGCATCGGGGCTATCGTGACGGCGGGGCTGGTGATGGGTAGCAAGCATTCAGACATCATCGACTTGCCAATGGCGCAGATCATTGCGTACCTGAAGACGGTTGTAGAGCACATGCGCAGCAACATGAAACACAGCGCCAAGACCGCCGAGGATGTACTGAACGCTTACACACGCGACCACTACGGCAACTTCATCGTCATCCACGAGGAAGAAGGCAACTTCTCCGCAAGGCTAGGGTTGGGTGATGAACAGCAGATCAACTGGCGCGAGATAACGCGATCCAATGTGGCAGGGCGTATCGAACACGGCATCACACCGGGGTTCATCGACTACTATATTGAGGAGCAACTGCTTAAAGCGTACTGTTCATCCATGAGTTTCGGGTACACCGAATTCAAGCGCCAGCTTCCGACTGCTAACTGCCGTGTGGAGTTTACGAAGAAGGACATGATGTCGCGCACCAAGGGGCCACAGATGCGGGTAAATGTGATGCGGATCAGCCGCAGCATCAGAGAAGAAGATGACGCTCTTATCCATCCAGTACCCGTGGTCAAAACTTGAACGGGGGCAGGGGTTCTTTGTTCCCTGCCTAGATGTGGATGCCGTGCGGGAAGATGGGCTAAAAAAGGCGCTCCTCATCCGCATGCTGGACGCCCGTGGGGCCACCTGCATCCGCAATGGCTTTACTGGGGTATGGTTCTGTCGCCCCCCGCCTCGGCGCGTTTAATTACCCGCATGAACTGTTCTGACTGCCTATCTCTGAACTCATCCAACTTGTCAATACGCAACCGCTTCGCCTCTGCCGTCTGCCCAGATGCCCGAACAATGTCTTCTCGCCTGCGTATGTCCCCCATAACCTTCTGATACTGCGTTGCCAGAGGAGCTACCGCTAACTCGGCGCGATGCTCCTGCATAAACTGTCTTGCATCCTGCATACGACCTGTATTGCGCATGCCATCGAAAGAAGCCTTGACCTGCAAGGCTTCGGTTGCCAGCCTAAACACAACATCAGCGTCCTCCCCCCCAGACTTACGCTGGAAGGACGAACCAACAAGCGGCATGTCCGTGATGCGGCGTGTTGGCTCTTCAACGGACTGATCTTTGGTAAACAGCCCACTGGCCGCAGCCATCGCCATAATCGGTAGCTGCCCCAGATAGCCGCTGACAATGTGCTCAATTTGAATCGGGGACAGTATGGGGGCAAGCCTACTCATAGCCTTTGCCATCTCCGTAGTGCTGGTGTTATAGCGTTCTTCCGGCGTCTTGTGTTGCAACCGCAACGATTCCAGCGGCGTGCCATTGAAGAAGTTCTTATTCGTCCAGACTTCGACCATCGGCTTGAAAATCTGCGGGACGGGCATCGGGCCAGCCATCGAACTGTATCCGGGAATGGCCCCCAAGAACATATCCTTTAGTGCCCGTAGCTGTTGCGGCCCATCCGTTTCACCCTTCATTGCATCCACTGCTGCAACAGCCACAGAGAAGAACCACCCCGCTTCATATGGGATTGGCAGTTTCAACGGTTCGTCAAGCCCCGGAATGTGCAAGAAGAAGTTGCTGTACCGATCCTTTGGTTTGGCCTTCTTGTAGTAATCGTCATCGTCCATCGCCATCGCATACACAAGGCCCGTTCCCATCAGCAACATGGCGTTGTTCATAAACTTCTGCTTTATGCGAAGCTGTTCGTTGTACGGCATCTGCCCCCTAGCCGCCTTGTATAGAACATTCAACCCTTGTATCTGCGAGTTAAAAAACGGAATCATGCGGCTGGCATACTGCACAGACGGCGACAGCCCCCGCTTGTGGAAGTTCATCGACTCCATCACCGACATATCGGCTTGCACTTCAGACAGCCCGTTGGCAATAGCGTTGTCGTGTACCAATACGCGGGTAGCAGCATCAGCATTCATTGCGGCTCTGTCGGCCATAGCACACAGCTTATCAAAAATGCCTTGGTCTTTTCCACTTGCCAACTGCAACGCAAACTTAGATATATCGTCCGGATCGCCTGTAAAGATACCGCTTTGAATTAAACCCTTCTGAATCAGCTTGGCTCCTGTTTCACTTTGACCCATGCTGAGTTTCAAGAACTCCTTGTTGGCTTTGTAGATAGCGCGGAGAGGGCCGTAGTTAAGCCCTGTGGTAAACGCCGCCGCCATAGGATCACGGAACAACTGCCGCAACAAATATGGGGGCATGCGCGTAATGCCTGACCGCAACACATCTCCCGCAATACCGCCCAGTTTAAGGAACGCTGGCAGCGTAAGATGTGCGCCCTCCAGACTCTTAACAATCAACTCAGCGGGGATGCCATCCATGATGGTGCCGTTTGTCTCTACCTTCAGCCATCGCTTGCCACTGTCTTTTGGGTTGTTCGGGTCTGCTTCTTGGTTAAACCGAATGACGTTTGGATTAGCAGGGCCGTCCCCCCGTTGGATAGGCATCAAGTCCTTGCGCTTGCCCGTAGTCGGATCAACTTCGCCCTGTCCCTTGCCAAAGGCCTGAAGCGCATACGCCACGTTTCGCTGCGCCATATTGGTAAGTGCCTTGTCCATTAACAACATCGCGTTGCGGGGCAATGACTCGTTCAGCGGAAGTATTTTTGTCTCCCCGCCTTTAAGTGCTGCCAGATACGGCTGGCGACGAATGTCCCCAATGTTTATCGTCTTCTCTCCACCAAAAACAAGCTCGGCTGTTCCGTTATCGTTGACACGGTAGTAAGGAACGAAGTCCCCCTCTTTCAAAAACTTCTCGGCATCTAGCTTGGTAATGGCTCCTGTGTCTACATTGAAATTAATCAACCCCTTGTTGAAAGCGTTGTAGCTCTTACGCATTTTTTCTAACGCAGCTTTAAGCGCGGGGTCTGCTTCCACGGCACGCATTGCATCCGCAAGCTGGGTTTCTGTAACACCCAGTGCTCCAAGGTCTAGCTTGGTCAACCCTTTATTTGCTGCTCGTTGGGCAATCATGTATGTTGTGCCTATGGCTGCCTTAGCGTGAGCATCCCCATACGCGTTTGGTATGTTGGAAATATCAGTAAAAATAACCTTAGCGCCATCTTTATTTGTGCTGCGAACACCGATGAACCCCTTAGAGTCCGTATACGTTTCAAACGATCCGGTGCTCAACGCGGCCAGCAACTGCGGCATTTTCTGGTCTGCCTTAGTCACGCTGTACATTGCCTGCTCAAACAACTTTGTATCGCCAAGGTCTTTAGCGCCAGCCTTCAACGCTTCCCGCAATCCTGCACGCATGTCCGTTGTGTTCATTTCCGCAACTAATCCGGGATGTGAACCAATATACTTTTCACTAAACGGTTTTGGCTGCGCAATTATGGCCTTGGACAGCTTCGACAGTGCATCATCTTGCGTGTACTTTGCTGGTGTTGCAAACGCCCCCTCCACCTTTTTTGATGGCAAGTAAATGGATTCAATCAACTTGGATGCTTTAGAACTGTTGCTTTCCACTTCCGCAGGAGAATACCCAACCAAACGCATCAACGCCTTAAAGAAACGCGCAAGCATGTTGTCCTTGTACCAAGGCTGCTTGTCCATCATCTCCCGTACTTGTCTATTTGACTGCACTTCAGATGCAAACTCGTGCACATCTTTTATGGCATATTCATCTTTAAAACGGGGATTGGCTTCCATCTTGCGCCACATAGCCGTAATTTCGTTCTTGGCGCTTCGTTGTGATGGCGTCAAGTTGGCATCGGGCGTGTGCAATATTCTGGCAGTTACGGCATGAACAACTTCATGGATTAAATTTTCTTCTGTCAGAACATCGGGTCGAAAGATAATGGTGTTATCACGGGGTATGTAGATTGCCGGAATATCCTTGCCGTTGGAATCACGCAAGTTAGCATCAAACCGAACCTTGGTGCGCAAAATTAAGGGGCGTATTTTTTCAGCTGCGTCCCGTATGAAATCAGAAGTACTAACTTTAGCAAGACTTTCCAGCGCATCCATCAACCGCCCATCTAGCAACGCATCTTCTGTAGCAGTGTCAAGGGACTCCTGTATAAAGGAAGTGTTGTACTCGGCAGCGGAACCAATTCGGCTAGGCGCTTCAGTTTCTTGCTCTATGTCATACGCGCCACGTTTTGCTACGGCAGCTATCGTGTCTTCAACATACTTCTCGGCTCTAGGAATGAGTGCTTCTCGTGCCGCAGTGCGTGCGTCTTCAAGTACGGACATGCGTTTGTCCGCTGCCTCTAGTGCAGCATCTCTGGCGTCCCGTGCTAGTTCCTTTGCAGCCGGGGTCTTAGCTAGCCGCAAATCGTTTTCAGCCACATCCAAAACAGCCTGTGCTTCCCGCACACGTTCTCTGGCAGCAATAACTGCAAGGGTCGGGCCACTACCAAGCAAGCGCATGCCTTCTTGCATACGATCTTCTACTTGGGCTTCTGTCAGACCTTCTATTGCAGTTGCATACTCTGCCGTAAGCTCCTTGTTCCGCGCTGTTCCCTCTTTAGCAGCGTCCAGTTGCTGTTTAACGGTGGCAAGACTGATGGCGTTGGCTGCTTCCGGCGACAAATCAAAGGCGCGTATAGGAACCGTAGCAGTTTGCTTGGGGCGATTGCCTTTACTAACGGCTTCTCGGGACTCAGCCGTACCCGACAGCATCTGCGATGCGGGTTGCAATGCTTTAACTACAACCGGCCCCTGTACACGCCGAGGAAGGCGCACCCCCGGAACTGCTGGCGACTCCTCCTGTTGGTACACCTGCTCATCAGTAAGGTCTCTTCCAAACGCGTCTTCTCGTTCTCCTACCTGCGTAGCCCGTACTTCCCCTGCTTCAAATGCTTGCGCACCCTCACGCTCATAGCGTTGGATTTCTTTTGTAGCCGCTTCAATAGCCTTCAAGTTGCCGGAAGCCTGCGCACGTTCTAGCTTTTTCTGGGCTATCCCTGCCATCTTACGGGCGTTTATCTGAACTGCTCTTGCTACAGGGGTAAGCGTGCTGCGCTCGTATCGGACTCCGGGCAAACCGGCCCCCTCTTGCGCCCGTTGCTGTGCTTCTTTTGAAATGCCTGCGTATGGCGCTGCGGCTTTAGCACGGGCAGCAGCCTGCGCATCAGCCGCTTGTTGTTGGGCTACTCGTACTTTAGCCTTCTCTTCTTCCAGCTTGTCTTCCGTTTCCTTGAGCTTGACCCGTGCCATAGCCTGCATTTTTGACGCTTGCTCCGCATCTTTTATTAACTGTGTCAGTTCAGGCGATTTGGCATTTGCTTCAACTACGCTGTCAATTTGATTTTGAAGTGCTGCTTTGGTGCTTTGAATTTTTTTACTGTACTCATACTGAAACAAAAGCAAATCTCGCCGTGCAGCAGCATAGGCAGCAACCGCTTTACTGTGCAACGCGTCAACTTTAGCAGCCTTCTCCCGTACAAACTCTAGCGCCCCGGATATACCAATCTCATCAACGGCATTAAGATAGCTTGCCTTGTACTCATCCAGTTTTGCACTCAACGGCGTTATTTGAGCTTCTGCATTCTTTTCTATTTGCGCAAGACCGTTTACTGTTTTTGCTGTTTCAGCAGGACTAACTTTTAGATTAGCCAACTCCCTACCTTGAAACCCCTTGCGTATTGTTTGCGCGTGTTGGTATTGCGCGTCAGTTCCCCAGCGTTTTACAATTGCCTGCAAGCCACGAATTTCTTCGGCTACGGTATCAAAGTTTTCAGGACGGAATGCGCCATGTTCCAGCTTCTCAAGTTCATTTTTCTGGGCAAGCAGTTCTCTCAGGCGGTTATTAGCTGCAACTAACTTGTCCGCAGTAGATGCGTCAATTGACTCGGTAGTGACAGCATCCAGAACATCCTGCGCTTTTCCAAGTTTGCCCGCTAATTCAGCAACCTTGTTGGGGAGCGCGGCAACTGTTTTAGGTATTCCTATAAGACCCCAGCTTTCTTTGTGCTTTGGCCCTTTGCGAACTGCCCCTGTAATAGAGCGATATCCCATACCTGTTTGCAATCTTTCCGCAGCACGTTGCCCCGGAGAGGCTTCCCGCACTATATCCTGTTGCTGCTCATACTCCCGACGCTGCTGTTCCAGCGTATCCAGTTTTGTTTTTGCTTTTTCGTTTTTAGCATACTCGGCACCCAGCGCCTTTTCTAATTGTTCAACAAGACCTACGTTGCCGGTTTGTTTAACTGCTTTACCAACAGAAGCCGTTCTTTCAAACCAAGCTGCCTCTTTACGCAACCGATCTTGTTCTTTACTAACGGAACTATCTAACTCGGATTCAGCAAGGTCTTTTTTTGCAGTTTCAAGTTCAGTTTCCAACTTATCTATACGGGCTTGACCTGCGGTTTTACTCTCTTGTTTTTCTTCTGGAGATAAAGAAACTAAACGATCACGGGCTTGTGTAGCGTTATTAACAGTAACATTAAACGCATCTAGCTGCCGCTGTTCGGCAGGAAGTTTTGCATCTGCTGCCAATCCTTCTGGGCCTCTACTTGCTGTTTTATAAAACTCGCCGCCTGCGGCAGGTGCCATGCTATTTTGCACCACATCTCTTAAACGATACACAAGCGTTTGTTGCGTATCTCTATTAGCTACAGCATCCGATAATGCTTTTTCTGCCTGCGCTAGTTTTGCAGGGTCGGTTTTTTCTTTTGCTTTTTGAACGGCTTCTTTTTTAGCTTGTGTTAATTCTGTTTCACTTTGTTTTACAGCGTTGGCTAGTGTGGTGTACCGTTGTAACTGCGCGGCAACGGAAGCTACTTTTTCTCTAGCTTTAACAGCCTGTTCGCGCAAATACTGTCCAGCATCCCCGTCTGTTTTTGACAACGCGTGGCGTAAACCTTCAATACGGTTCTGTGTGTTTACATATTCTGTTTTGGCTTGGCGTAAGTCTGCTTCTGAAATTTCATTAACAGGTTCGGTTAACGCAAACAAATCCTCTTGGCCTTCTTGCGGCTCTGCGCGAGTACGTTCTTCTTCTCGTGCCTGTACAAATGCTTCGTAGCGCGTGTCCGCACGGCCCGACAACCTTTGAAACTCTTGTTGAAGACGGTCAATATCCGCATCTAGTTTTTGTAGATATCCGGGTTCTCTTCCAGAAAACTTATCCAACAGGTCTTGTAACTTAGAAGTACTTGCCACCTGCCCCCGCCGATTCATTCCCTCAACAATCTCAGCGCGTTGTGCAAAAGCAGTGTCTAGTTTTTTCTTAGCCGCATACACAGGTGTTCTCTGCTGCTCCAAGTCGTCAAGCAACTCACCCGCACGGGGGGCAGCTTCAGGAGCTTCTGGCGTAACCTGTTCTTTTTCTGCCGCAAGGTTGTACTTGCTCCGCAACGTATCGGCTTCCTTTTGCAGTTTTGAACGCTGCTCTTTAAGTGCATCAAGCGCGGCTACCTTGTCTACTTGTGACGGCCTACCCGCCTTCTGAATCTGTTCATTAACATCTACTAGCAGTCGGGAGTTAACTTTTAGAGAATCAAGCAAGTCTTGCGCTTCTATTATTGGAAGCGTTTCTGTAAGGCCCAACATCTTACGCGCATTAACGCGTTGAATGTTTGGTTCAAACTTTGATTTAATTTTACCCCTGTTCCACAAAACTGGCGTTGCTTCCGTTGAAGTAGCCCCCAAAACGGTTGCTGCTGTTTTTCTATTGCCTTCAATATCAAGCGGTGATGCTGCGGGTTGTCCCGCTATTGCTTGCCCTGCTGTCTTTGTTTCTATTCCTGTGGGAAGCAACCGATCTATTAAATCAGCAACATTGTTATCGCTAAGTTCTAAGTTACCTTCATACGCTGGCTGTGTAATACGGCTGTAGCGGCTACCAATTTCAATACGCCTGTTTATGTTTTCAAGCGAAGACTTCTTTGCTGCAATTGCCAAAGCAAATCGGTCTGTTGTTGTTGCGTCTGGTACGTTTGCTTTTTTCTTTAAGTTTTCAAGGTAATTCGTTATGTTTTTATACTGTGTTGGATCAGTAGTAGCCGCCAACGTTTTTTCAACGTCTTGAATATGCTCAAGCATGCGCGGTTGCGCTGGCCCTACAAATGCTTTTGCTTCACTTTCTAATGCACGAATATCTTTTTCTAGTGCTTCTTTTGTCTGCAACCTGTCTGTTTGATACTCCGTATTCTCCGGGTCTTTTGCCAGTCTTGCCCAATCTTGGTCATGTTTCATAACCAGCGTAGGCTGCAACCGCTTTATTTCTTGCAGCATCTTTCTAGCTACAACAGGGTTGCGAAAACCTTCAGCATCTGATGGCAAAACTAATTGTTGGTTTTCGTCATATACAGGACGCGTAACTAAAGTGGACAGATTCTTGCGTAAATTAGCAATCTTAGTATTAACTTTAGGATCGGTAGATTCTTTAACTACCTCAACACGATCCATTGTGGCAATCAACTCACGCGCCTGCTCTATGCGCTTCTCGTTTGCTGCCGCTGCTACTGGCAACTGCCCCGGTTTTTTTGCGGCTATACGAGTAAGCGCAGCGGCTTCTTCCTCAAACTTTTTGCGTGTTTGTTCGGCTGCTGCCCGTCCTTCTTGTATCTGTGCTTCTAGTGTTAGAGTAGGCGCTAAGGTACGCAGCCCTGCCTTTGAGGTGGTGTCATCCGCAGCAAGTTCTTTTTCGCCAAACAGTGCTGGCTGTGCCCGAAGCTGCTTAATCTGACCGACAAGGCGCACGCCCTGTTCAGTATCCCCATTCTCTTGTGCAACTTGCAGCGCCTTGCGCAAATCCTGCAATTTTTTATCTTGCGCTTCCGGGGCCAGTACAGGCGCTATGTTTTCTCGCAAGTTGGGAGCAAGTTTTGCATTTTCTGCTTCAAGTTGTGGCCGCGTGGCAGCAAGCTGCTCTTGCGATTGCTTAAACTTGTTGTACTGCGTAAGGTGCGTGTCAGCTTCGTCTTCATCCTTTGCGTTTGAAAACCGTATCTGTGCTTCGTCTATTTGTCTTTGCAGGTATGCATTAGTTTCTGCAAATTTTGCAAGTGGCGTTTGTGTATCCCCTAGCTCAAACGCGGGTGCTTCTGTTGGTGCTGGCTGTTGTTTAGCTGCTTGCTTTGCTGCAACTTTTGCTGTTGGCTCGGCTGCAAAAAAGTCAGCCTGCGCTCCCGGCTGTGTTGGTAAGAATGCGGGTGCTTCTTGGGCCGCACGCGCAGCTTGATCTTCTTTAAGATAGGGCGCGTACTCTTGTGCAAGCGGCCCCATTACTTCCCGGTTGAAGTTCTTAAATTCTGTAGACGCTAGGTTGTACGCTTCCTTTTCGGCAGGTTCCGCATCCTTTCCCGGTTGTTTTGCCGCAGTCTTTAAGGTTCTCCATTGCGCCAAAGCAGCTTCATACCGTGTCCGCAAGTCTTCCCGGTACTCAGGCGTCTGCTTATCTGCCGCAGCCTTAGCTGCGTCCACGGCTTGTTGAGCTTGTTGTGCTTGGCTGGCTGCGGCTGTATCAGCCGCCTTTTGCTGCTCAACGGCTCCTCGTGCTTGTGAACGTTCCCGTACACCAAAAGCCCCGCCAAGGGGGGCTGCTAGTGCCATGTTTAGTGCCGTATTGCGGTACTGCGTAATAGCATCGTCATCGGCAAGCGGTTTGCCAACAGCAGCACGATCTATGACATCTTGGAGTACTTCAGTAGGCAGTTCCCCGATGGCAAAGTGCCCAACACCCCGCCCAATCGTTGCCATTGTGCCGCGCCCAGCGGTCTTAGTGGCTTCTGCTAAAAGTGCTGCACGGGCTGCATCGCCGGTTTCTTCAGCAACCTTCTGTCCAATAGCCTTCTTAAAGATGCTTGGCATCGCAATCCGCGTACCAATAAGGTTAGCTGCTGCATTAGCCGCCGCATAGGGGGCAAGCTCTAGCGCATTAACGTCAGGCTTTTCCCCTGCTTTTATCTGATCGTCAACTTTGTCTTGCGCCTCACTGCCCAACGCCTGAATAGCGTTGACAATAAGAGGAACTGCGTACTGTCCTACCGTAGCGCCTGCCGCTGTTCCAACGGGGCCAGCCAAAGAACCAAGTGCGCCACCACCAACGCGACCAGCCAAAGAACCAAGTGCGCCACCACCAACGCGACCCAGCGCAGCAAGGCCCATTTCCTGTCCAACAGAGGGCAGAAGTCCTGCAATAGCAGATGGAATCTGTCTGGCTGCTTCGCCAGCGGAACTAAGGTACTCACCTCTGTTCCATTTTTCTGTTATTTTTTCCGGCTGAAACCCCGGTATGTAGTTCTCGGCTTCTTTCTCTTGGCGCTTGGCCCCTTCCAACGCAGCGGCGGTTGTATCTCCCGTTAGCGCCCCTATACCTGTTTGCCCAATGTTAAGGAGTTTCTTTGCACTGGCAGCAACATCGGCCATCAACCCCTGCTTGGGGGCATCTTTAGCCGGGGCTTCTACACCAAACGCTTCTGGAAAGTATTTGAATGCGGCTTTTCTAGCTTCCGTGGGGGTCTGTCCCTCTTCAGCTTCAAAGTACGAACCGTTTGGAAGTCGGATGTAGTTAGTCATTGCTGCCAGTTAAATTTTTACCCGCTTGTGCGACAGCGGGGGCTACTTACGCACAGCCTCTATTATGGCTTACTCGGAGTCTTTAGTACAGGGGCACCAGCGGGGGTTTTTGTATCAAAACCAGCTTTTGCTTCGCCGCCAATAACTCCCGGTAAATTAGCAAGGTAATCTGCAAATGTTGGAAACTTAGCCATAAAAGCATCTCCCTTTGTAAGGTGCGTGCCCCCAGACATGCTAGGCGTGTCATCCGTAGCGGCTTTTGTCCATGCAGCAAGTAAGGTTGGAACCATATTTTCTTGTTTAGATAGCTCAAAACCTTTGCGTAACGGGCTGTCAATAGGCGCATTTCCAAGCTGTCTATAAAGATCAGGTATTGCATTAGCTGTAATAGCCGCAATACGTTCGCTAGATTTAATACGCGCATCGTTCCGTCCGGTTTCTCCTGTTTGCTGCAATACAGCAATACCTGTTTGCGTGGTACGTTCTTTTGCTTTATTCTGCGCATCTAGTTGCGCTTTAACTATGTCGGCTGCTTCTGTACGAGAAAAACCAAGTTCTGTTGTAAGCGCCCCTACTATTTCTTTTTGTCCTTGCGCAACCACCCGATCTATGTCTGCTGCATTATCCAACTTTTGTTTAGCCGACATATCATTGAAGTTAATCTTGTAGTCTTCAATCTTTTCTTTTGCGTCATCCAGACGCTCTTTTGCGCGTTCATTCTTATCTTTGCTTTCTTTAAGCGCCTTCAGACCAACCTGTGCGCCTTGCCCAATATTAGCCGCAGCATACTGCGAAGTGCCACCCATGATGGCAAGCCCTGCTTCCAATAACGCCAATCCTGAACTCTCACCTTCCATCTTTCCAAGGCGAGTCTCTCGTTCTTCTAGTCGTTTGCTGCGTTTTTCGTACGGATCGCCTCGGTCTAAAAGATACTGCTCGTACTGAAATTCTTTATTTCTTGGTACAGCTTCTGCTGCTGCCTGCGCTTCTGCGCGTTCTTTTGAAAAGGGGTCTTGAATTAAAGTAGGATCAACCTTGTTTTGGGCTTGTATTGTTGCTATTTCATCAGGCGTTATAGATTTAAGTGCACCCTCTAAATCAACCTTTGGATATGTAACGGGAATAACTCCCGCATTAGCTTGCGGACGCGGCACGGCAACGGCAGGAGGAACAGCGGCAGGAGCGCGACGAGGCACATTTGCATTCATGGTTCCGGGCTGAGTACCTATAGTATTAACAGCAGCGGCGGGAGCAGCGGTAGGAGAACCCCCTGCCATTAACTGCGCTACCATTTGGGGAGCCGAAGCACCAAACTGCGCTGTTGCTGCGGTTTCTAATTCAGAACGCGCAGTCTGTTGTGCTTGTGCATAACGTATACTAGCCGCAGGGTCGCCAGAAGCCGCTGCTGCACGCGTTTGTTCTATTAGCTGTTGCAAGTTTTGTGCAAGAGGCATAAGCGTCTGTATTGCGGATGGGTTATCTTGAAACATCTGGCTTTGTCCCCCCACCAAAGTACCACCAGCGTATCCCGGTACTCCACCATCCGCATAGCCAGCAATCCCGCCGTCAGCCATGTTCTCTATGTTGCGTGCAGGAAGAGCGCCAATGCCCTGTTGTTCGGGAAGTCTTTGCTGTTGGGCCATCTGCTGCGGTGGCGTTGCCTGCTGGGGCATCTGCCGTGGAACAGGCTTGGGGGCGGGGGCCATGGCTGCGAGGTCTTGATCGACAACGGTGGGCTGCTGTTGCATTGGCTGTGCACGCAGGGACTCGCGGCGATTGAATTCCGCAACGGCAAGCGACATGATGTACGGATCATTCTTGTGCATCGAAGCGTATTGCTGCAATGCAGCATCGGGCTGTATCCTAGCCAGCGTTTGCGTTATCTGATCTGCGTTTGGGATCGCTGCCTGCGCAACGCTGCTTGGTGCGTACATATAATTTCCCTTACGCCATTTTGTAAATAGCTAACTCGGCCAGCCCTGCGGGACGCGCCCTTACCAGACCGCCCTTGGCAAACAACCCTGCTTTACTAGCACCGAGAAGCGCCGTACCGCCGCCAATAAGCTGAGAAGACATAGAGGGTGGTGCCTGATACATCGTACTGGCTTGTTGGGTTAGGGGAAGGCCGCGCAGGATGTCGGACATGAAGCCCATGTTCTTGTAGGGCTGGTTCTGGTAGTTCAGGAAGTCGCCGTACTGGTTGGTAAGCCCCTGCTGAACCTGTTGCTGCTGTTGTGCGCCAAGCTGGTTCTGCATCTGGTTGATGCCCATGTTCTGACCGTACTGCGTCTGTCCCAAAGTGCCGAGGGTGTTGGCTCCCGTCATTGCTGTCTGGAGTCCTTGCAACCCAAGTCCCGCACCATACTGACCCTGCTGTGCGTTTAGGTTAGCGGCAGATTGCTGCGCTTGCTGGTTAGCCAACTGCGCCTGCATGTTGACGCCTTGCTGCGTGTTGTACTGCCCCATGCCAGACATGTAGGCGGCGTTGTTGCCTTGCGCTTGGATATCACCTAGTTGGGTAGCAAGGCCAGACGCTGCGGCAGCGTTACCTATGGCTTGACGGGAACCGCCAAATGCCCCGCCTTGGGTTGCCTGTGCATTACGTTGTAATGTGGCTTGATTTGCTTGCTCCCCCGCTTTACGCAGTCCTATGTCCGTAACATTCTGCTGGTACGGGTTCATGAAAGTTTCGGCAACACCCGGATCGGTAAACGACTTTCCTGCGTTTACCTGCGATGCTGAGTACGGGTTGTAGGCATAGCCTGTATTGAGCGCCCCCATCCCGGCCAACCCAGCCATAGCGGATGCATCTTGCAACTGCGGAGCAGTCTGCATCATTGCCGCATTCTCATACGACTGTTGCTGCAACGGAGTAAAGCCAGCTACACGGTCACCCATGTACTGCATGTAGGGGTTTTGGCTAGTATCTGTTTGATACTGCGCCTGCCCTAGCAGATTTTGGACGTACGGCTTGGCGTAGTCGGGGATCGACGTTTGGTTTATCGTAGTTTGGGTAGGTTGTACTGCGTCAGCCATGATCTGTCCTTATGCGGGAAGAAATTTGTCGGAACGGCTGTTGGTAGCCACTCTGCCTTTACCAATGGACTTGCGGCGATTGTGCTGCACACGATCCATCATCTGATACAGCTTGCGTGCACCCGCTTCGGTGGAACCGTTACCCAACTCAGACACAATACGCGCCGGAACCACAAATTCACCATCCGCAAGTCGGGCAGGTTGGCGATCCCCTATAGTTGCAGGGATGTCATCAGATACGCCATCACCGGGGCCGCGAAGCAACCTGCCGCCATCAGAGTAGCCACCAAGGGAACCAAGACCGCCCCCTGCGTAGCTGCCCATCATGCCACCAGCAGCCGCAATTGGATTGCCATTCTTATCGTATTTCTTCCCATTGGTTCCAATAAAGGTTCCATCAGATTGCTTAGTCCCCATAACATCTATTGGGCCATTAGCACCCTCATAGGTGTCTATAACGACCTCATCACCTGTTTTAGCACTGGTAAGGGTTGCCGTGCCGGATGTACCGGATGTACTAGCCGCTTTATTAGCGTAGTCCCGTATCTGCGAATAGACAGCCGATGCAGGAACCCCCCGCGCACGGGCAACATCCTCGGCGCTAGCATTGTTCTTCGTCATCCAGTCGTATAGTTCTTGTCCACTTAGCTTTGCCGTTGCAGGATCGTTCAGGAACTTCTTTATTTCATTCACCGACATGCCGTAGGAAACAGCGCCTGTCTCGGCATCGCGTTTAGGCGCAACATAGTCCGGGTTGCGAACCATGCTCTGCGTAGCCTTATCCCATGTGTACGGAAGGTTGGTTGATACCCCTGCCCCCATATACGGTTGGTAAGGAGCGCCCCCGCCTGCAACATAGGGTTTGCTTGGTTGTGGGCCTTTACCCATCAGATAGTCCATCCATTCTTTGCTACCGCCCTGCATCTGATGATCTTTAAGGAAGTCCGCGTAAGAAGCAGGAACCTTAGGGGTATACCCTAGACTGCCGCCACCTGTTTCATAGATGTCCCGCATATTTTTTGCGCCAGTAAACCCCCCTACGGGGATGCCGGGAATGCGCGGAGACTCCACGATCATGCCCGTTTCTTGGTTCCTAACTGTGCCGCCACCAATCTGACCAGCGCCAGCAGTGCCACTTACACCAGAAGCAAGTCCCGGTTGAGCAGCAGCTTGTCCTGTTAGAGTAGGGGCAGAAGTAAATATCTCTGACGCAGGTACTGCGGTTGCAGGCACGCCCTGTGCAGCAAGTTGGGCAACTGTTTTCCCGGTGGCGCGTTGCATATCCGCTTCGCTTACACCGTTAGCAGCCATGTCAGCACGGATGCGCGTTTGAGCACGGATGCGCGTTTGTATCTCATCTAGGGAATCCAGACCCCCTCCCGTTGCTCCGGGCATCTTGCTTATAGAAGCTGGATTCACATTCTTCGCATAGTTTTGAAGATTAGCGTCCAGCGCCGGAAGTCCTATCCCGCCTGTATTAGAAGCAGTTAAGAATGCGTTGGAGTTTCCTGCTGTCGGGCTGGTGGTTAGATTATTTGCTGTTGAAAAATCTGCATTTTGCGCGACTAGGTCTGGCTTTCCAGCAACGGCAGCTTGGTATGCATTATGTGCTGCATTGACACC
>Ga0209084_1000885_pt1 | contig 26955 bp, 28 predicted proteins | sample C_130820_MF_Meta_FD_187309 | JGI IMG/M metagenome (GOLD analysis project Ga0209084, IMG submission 187309) | Freshwater microbial communities from Lake Croche, Canada to study carbon cycling - C_130820_MF_MetaG (SPAdes) (version 2) | ecosystem: Environmental > Aquatic > Freshwater > Lake...
CGGAGGAGTTGATCCTATTGGGACGCCACCTGCTGTTGCACCACTGGCACGTTGAGTCATCATCTGATTCAAACGTTCTTGATCGGCCACAGTAAATGCACCAGGAGGCAAACTGCCATCTGGATTGGGCAATGTGATACCGCCTTCGTCTAATAAATCGTCTGGAGTTAGCTCTCTAACAGGAATTTCGCTTTCATCAATTAGACGGAAGATGTACGGAAATGCTGTGCGTAGGTCTTCATTGAATGTGCGAATAGTCAAACGATCAATAAAGTCACTCATGATCTCTTCTGGAATCATTTGTTCATCACGTGCTTTAAAACTTTCTGCAAATGCTTGATAATACGCTGGACGTTGTAGTCCGTTAACTTCTTTTTTAATTTCTTCAATACGGTTAAACACTACATCAGTAATGCCGCCCATTGCTTCTGACAATGCTTCATTACGATTAACATAACCTTTAAACTTGCGTAACTGTGCTAGTTCTTCGCTTAGGCTAGTAATGTGTTTGCCAATAGCATCATAAGGAATACCACCTGCTTTTAAATGTTCTGCTAGAGCACGAGCACCGTTAAGATGTTTTACTGGATATTTAAAACGTTCACCTTGGCTATTTTCAACATAGATACTTTCAATGTGCATGGTACGGCCAGCGGCAAGATCTAAGTTAACAGGCTGACTGTGTTTAACAACTAAGCGTGCCTCTCCCAAATCTTGGTAACTAATCTTGCTAGTTCCATACATTTTATTTTCCATTATAGGTTCCATGGGTGCTATTTCCTTGTGCTTTGCTTTAAAATTATAATCACGTTTATCTAAACTATCCTTGCCAATGTTTTGAATATCAAAATTCAATAGACGATCTTTAGCAAATTGTCTAAAGCTACGGAAGAATTTAAATGCACTAGGATGTTTGCTATCTGCTAAGTCGCCGCTAATTTCAACAACAACTCCGTCATCTTCATCCAACGTAATAGCCACAGTTCCCAAACTCACACCCTGCTCTTTGTAGTCAAACTCAAAGAACCTAGCATGGGGGATATCTGCTTTCTTGCTCAGTACTTCACCACTTTCGTCCCCAATTTTTATGTTGGGAAAACGTGTTTGGATCTTACCATACAAGTCTAATGCTATTTTATCTAAATTCGTGTTCATGATATATTTATCCTAGCCCATGGATATGTATATGGGCAAAGGTGGCTCGTAGTTTTCATCCACAGCCCAGTCGCTATGCACTTTGATCTGGTCAAATACTGCTGGATCCCATTCAGCCAGCAACAATCCCATGCGTATGATCAGCAAGAACGCTGCCACCAAATCATCATGTTGTCCTTCTTTGGCTTTGAAGCTGGTACCTGCGGCAATGTAACTTTTAAGCTCGCTGATTAAGGGACGACTGTATAATGTACACTTGTCTTCTTCCACAAGATACTTGATTTTGGCACAGGTGCTGATCTTTGAGCCAAATGTAGTGTTGAATCCTTTGCGGAATTTTTTAACATGCCCTTTGCGCATGGGTTCACTTAGAAACAACCCCGGGAATGTTTCTTCTCCTAGATTTTCAATTACAACTAAAGCACTTTCTCCTACGGTATTGTTTTCCACACTCCAATACAGCTGATTATAGTTTTCTGCACCTATCTCGTCTTCAATAAATTTCAGCATATCGCGGAGTATTTTTACCTGTTGCTGAATAGGCGTGATATTGTGTTGCCACTCTGCCACTTGCGTCATACTGGGCATCTCAAACACTTCAATGGCACCATAGTCGCCGCCGGTACCTAAACTAGGGTCTAACGCCACAAGATATACCTTGTCTTTTTCAGGTTTCTTCCACCAGCGAACTTGACCTTGTTTAAATGCAGGTTCACGTCCTACTAGCTCGGCAAGTTTAATACTATTGATAAGTGTCTCATCGAATACTAGGAATTCGCAACCATACTCACGACGGAAACGTTCTTCGCCAATACGTCCCATCTCAACACGTTTCCATTCTTCGTCCCGATCTGGATGCTCATGCCATTCAGCTTTGAAACCGTGAAAGCCGTTGCGTCCTAACCCGTCGTCTCTTGCATTGCCATACTCGTCAAACGAGTCCTTGCTTTCTTTCCAAATGATAGCAAACTCGTCTTCGTCACTGTTAGGTGTTGAAGTGATGATTGCTCTACCACCAGTTGCTAGTGTTGGCGATATTGAAGTCCAAAATTCTGTAGCAATGTTAGGTTGTACGAAAGCAAACTCATCGCAATATAGTAAGGATATGGACATACCACGACCGGTGTTACCAGTAGTAGTAGCTGAAACAATTCTTGATCCGTTGTCAAAATCTATACTCCCTTTGTTATAACTTACAACACCTGCACGTATGTAGTCAGGACATAGTTCGTATCCATAGCGAATACGTTGCATGATTTCTTGGGCGCCTGTATATTTGTGCGCGGCCACCAGAATAGTTTGATCTGGATGAAACATGGCAAACCACAACAAGTAACTGGATGCACATGTGGTTTTACCACTTTGTCGTGGCAGCATGTTTATGTTAAATCTATAATCATGATATGCGCTCAACAATCTTTCCTGATATTCGTAAGGTTCAAATTTTACCTTGCCTTTAACAGGATGTTGTATGTGAAAAAAGTTTTTAGCGAAGTGAAGGTACCCCAATTCCGGGTCCATACACAGAGCCATGTCTATGACTTCTTGTTCAGTGAACTTTTCTTTTGTATGCGCCTTTTTGGTCAGTACGCCATCTAATGATTTTGCCATACTGTTATTTACACAAAAAAATAGCTCCCGAAGGAGCTATTTGGCACTGGTTTACAGAGTGCTAACTGCGACGAATTTTATCCGTTTAATCGTTTGTTTAGTGCCAGCATCTGTGATACAGACTCGTCCAGTCTGCCATCTTTCTCTGCACTCTTTAGCATGTCAACACGATCTTTGTATCCAGCTATGCCTGGTTTGATATCTTTGGCAGCTTTCTTCTCAGCATCCGTTGGATTCTTAACATGCTTCATTGTGGTCTTTTCTTGATGGCTAGCTTCTGCAACTTCTTTTTCTTTTTTGCTTAGTTTTTCAGTCTCACGACGAGCTTTATCGCTTAGGTTAGTTACTTTGCCGCGGCCGTCTTTCTTTTTAGCTTTGGTCCATTCGCCTTCATCTTTCCAACTGACTACTTCGCCCTTCTCGTTACGAGTTTCTGTACGCTCTTCTTTGATAGCGGCATACATTTGTGACAAACGGCTTACCAATTCTTCGCTGACATTGGTTGGTTCACGTAGTGTGTTACTACCTGGAACACGTTGTAACGGACTTGATTTACCTTTACTATTCATGTCATCACCGCTGAATGTTACAGCACCAATGCCATGTGTGTGATGTCCACTTGCACCATCTACACTATTGCCCCATGACTCGTTTTCATCGTCGATAGTTTCGCCAACTTCGTACTCATGTGTCATTGGACTTTCTTCGCCGTCTAGTTCTTCATGTGCTAGTTTTGCAACTATGTCGCCCATGATTGGCTCTGCTGGATCAGCATCTGGTTCGCCAAACAACTGACTTACATCGTGTTGGTGTGGATCTTTGTTTTCGCCATCTTCAATATTACGTAAAATTTTCATTAAATCGGCAATGCCACCCGATCCGCTACCATTCATGCTAACATTCATAGTTACATTGTCTTGTTGCTTAGGTGCGCTTGCCGGGCCACCGATAGCAACTGGCATACCGCACTCGGTGTCAGCCGGTACGTTGTCGTGTGTTGGTGCCAAAGGAGGCATTGTACTTTCGTCAATACTCTTTAATTTTGACATTAAGTCTTGTAAATTCATTATTTTATCCCCTTGAATGGATTTGGAATTTTATTCTGTGTTGAACCCATTGCGCTCTTTGCGCCAGGTTGTATTGCAACAGATTTTTTATATTCAGCAGCCATTCCAGGTTGGCTAGTGGCTAAAATTTTATCGTTAACACCTTTGTATTGTGTTAATGTTTTTGGTGTTTTAGCCAAATCTTTTAGTAAATCGTATTTGTGTTTCTCACTAACCAAGTGACTGTTATCGCTAGGTTCTTGCATTGTACCGACCAGTGCCTTGCCTGTACGTTCATCATATTCGTGATTAATTTCTTTTTCTAATTCTTCTGCTAGGCTAGAAATTTTAATATGATTATGCGTAACAGCCAGTCCAGATGCAATGCGATCACGGATTTGTAATGCTGTAGCTGGGTAACTTGTAGTGATATCATACACTGTCATTTGTGTATTTCTGTGCTCGGGAAAATCTGATTGACGTTCGCTAATTGGTGTTGTGCGTCCACTACTAACAGTAGCTACATGGAACTCTGCCAATGCGGCTTTGATTTGTGCCACAGCATCTTTGGCATGGTCGCCAGCAATTTTTACTTTAAATTCGTAAACTTTCTTGCTTTCTGTTAAGTATTCTTTAAATGATTTCATAGTGTGATCCCAGTATTGTATTTATTTCATTTGCTTGAGTTTTTCTAGCAAACTATTGCGATCAGTTACGATGAAGCCGTCTCCGGGTATACTAACACTGTCATCTACGCCTAGTGCATCCTGATCTAGTTTTTGTTTTTTCAGCTGAAGATCGATCATTTTCAGCTTTTTATCTAACTTTGCACTTTTAGCTTGTATAGCATGTCCTAGCATACTGGCGGCTACTTCAAACAATCTGCCGCTGTATCTAGCTTCAACATTCATGCCTAAATCCATAATGTCGTCGTAGGCGTCTTGCGCTTTTTGAGCAAGAGAATCTAGTTCAGCATCGCCTGCATCGCCCAGGCCTTTTACTTGTGGCAGTGCGGCTGATATCTTATCGAACTCGCTTATGTCACGGAGGAACGGTGCCGCTACTTCTGCTTTGGCTTGTTTCTTTTCTTCTTCCTTGACAATTTTCTTGCTTTCGGGTAAGTTTAATAGTTCTTCAAGTTTCTTGGTCATAATATTACTTATGCTTATAGCTTGCCGAATATATCATTTTCATTAAGAATACGGAATTTTATGCCTTGTTGACGGCACCATAAAGTGGCAGCGGCCCATTTGGATTGATTCTTAACATACTGTGCTTGATTGTATTTGTTCTTGCCTACCCGTTCTAAAATAGTTTGGCTAGCAGGTTTAATTTCGATTAGCTCTGTAAGAATTTGACTGTTCTTATCAGCATACTGAATGAAAAAATCAGGCACATATACTGTTTGTCTGTTGGTCAAAGGATCTCTATAAGGGATTTGTATGGCCTCACTGGCCCACTTTAGTACATTATCATTATTGTCGCAAAAGTTCATAAAACTCCATTCCCAACTGCTACGATATGTAGGACTTTTAGTTCCTACATATTTGTGAGGGTGTTTCATTGCGAACTTGCCGCGAGCAAATTTAGCCATTTTATACTAAAATGTTACGACTTTCGTATGTGTCAGTTACTACTTTAACTCTATAACCTAACAAACTAGTCTTCTCTCTACTGTTGTTTAATACTTGTGCAACCACTTGACTAAGTTGAACATCGGTGAGATTTTTTAAACTGTCTAGTAATTTAAACACGCTAACATTTTCTACTCTAGCTTGTGTTAGCATTACTATTGCTGTGCTTCTTGCACTGTTTTGATCAAAGCCGCGCTTTAAGAAAAAACCTATAGTAGCATCAATTTCGGCCGCTGGAAAACTCAAAGCGGTCTTGTAATAATTGTCAAAGAATGTTTTGACATCAGTAGAAGTGGTGGCCGTAGTAGGTAAGTTTATACTCATGTTATTGTCCTAAAGTAATTGATTTAGCTACGGTGGTACTGTTTCCAGTGCTGGATGCTTGTGGAAATACAACTCCTGGAACACCACCAATCGTCTGCAATGGAACTGTAGTAGTTACGCCTGCTGTACCACCCGCACTCAATGGACGTTGTGTATTCTGATAAGCATTGATAGTATTAATTGTATTATTAAGAAAACTAGGAGCCGCAGTTTCTATATCAAGTGCCTGTACAAAACTTGGATTAATTGCAGTAGGGTCAGGATTTATACCAGTTAATGGACTGGGTTTTACATCATAGTGGTCAAGTCCAAAGCCTTCAGGAGCTCCTGCCTCTACGGCTCCAGTATCGTATGCTACCGCTTCGTATGCAAGAGTCATAGTAAACTCATGTGTTTTAGTCGAATCCCACGCTAATTTATTTCCATCCCAACTTTTAATTATGGGATTAATTAATTTGACACTGACCCATTCGTGTCGAGCCATTTGATAGATTGTAATATAGTTAAAGAACGGATTGCTACTGCTGTTATCTAATCCAAACGGAGTACTAATGTAATTGCTGTTTTGTGTAGCAGTTCGGCCGTATGCGCCTGTAGCTTTTGCACTGGTACTATCTGCATAATAGTAACTATAATAATTTTGCCACAGTTGATTCATTAGTCCCATATTATCGTCATAGCAGGTCAGCGACACATCACCGTATTTGTGAAAATACTGTATTTGTTTTTTTCTGTTATACTGATTTACTGGATCGATTGATATTTCAAACTTAGGAAGCGTTGCTCCTTTTATAAGCATGTTGATTTCCGTGCCATAACGAGTAACAATGTTGGCATTTTTCAATGCGGCCTTGTTAATATTAAATGCCACATGGTACTGGAAATCAAATTTTGGAGCCAGCCTAAATTGCTGATCCGAGAACATACGGGCACCATGCTGCCAATCTTTAAGATTAACCTTAGGGTCCGAATGTAAGTTAGGGGTAGATGTAAAGCTCATACTATTATTTATCGATAGAATAATATACGCATTTAATGGGCAGTCAGCAAAAAGCCTACCGGAGTAGGCTTTTTATTAAGAACCTAGTGTACTTGTACCACGTACTGTTTGTACTGATACAGCTGAACCTAATGATCCGCCTGTTGTTTGAATAGCGTTATCAAAACGAATGCTTAATTCAATTAGCATCGGTCCTTGCTCTTTATAAGCTAGTGTACCGTAGTTGACTTTCTTAACAAAACAACCATATAATTCCCATGTTTCCAATACTGTAGGAGTGTTAGTACCGTTACCACCGTCTAACATTTCAATACGCATTGTGAACTTGTAGTCACCGCCAGCTGCCGCTGAACTTTGTTCGAAGAAGTCAAATTGACGTTGCATTTGCTCGCCAACTAACTTAGTAACTTGTCCTGTAACATCGTCACGTAGCTTGATTGTGCCTTCTGACCATTTTGGTTTACCAGCATAATAAATCTTGCTGTTATAAATTTCTAGTGTTTGTTCTTCAAATTCAACAGTGGGACGGAAAGCGTCTGACACTTGCTTGGTCATTTCTGTTCTTGGAGTACTAACGCCAAAGTTTTCAAAGTTAATACGGAATCTGTATTGTAACTTTGGCATTAGCTGACCTTGAGAGCTTGCACTCTGGTCACTTGCTAATGGTACTGTGAAATTCGATAGTGATGCGATTGCCATTATGTTCTCCTAATTATTTAAGGCCTTTAATTGCACCAGTATTTTCTAAGCGTAGTGGAATGTAAATAAATTCTACTGCTTTAACTGGTTCAATCGCGATATCAACGTGCAATTCGTTTCTATCAATGCGAGCTGGTGTGTTGTTACTTGAGTCGCACACTACAAGATAATCATACAATGCACGCTCTGCTGTTAATTCTAACATTAGTTTTTCAACTAGTTGTTTGATTTCATTACGTGTAATTGTGTCGTTTGGTTCAAACACAAATGGTTTGGCCAATTGATTTAACTGGTAACGTAAGTAAATTACTAAACGTGCTACGTTAATACGATCCAAGCTACTAGCAATTAGCTGACGTGTCTTTTGTCCGTATACAACTAATCCTGTTCCAGCAATGTATGTAATTGGATTAACATGGATTGCCGCTAGTGTGTCGCGTTGTCCTACGTTTAGTGCAACTGTTACGAACTCGCCTGTCATGCCATCTACATAACCTACTGAGCTAGCATTTGTAACACCGCCACGACGTACACCAGCTGGTGCAAACCATGGATAAGAAACATTATCGCTCAATGCAATTGTGCGCAACATGATATGACTTGGAGGAACAACAATGTTGTTACCAATTAAGTCAGTTGTGTAAGCCCATGGATAGTAAACTGCTGTGTATGCGTCTGTGACAATTAGTCCGTCTTCGCCGTTATCTGCGGCAAGACCTGTATTGTTACCCCAGTTGCTTAAACTTGTAGCATTTGGTTCTAAACGTGCTGGACTATCTGCAACAATAAATGCTGTCAATCCGTTGTCGTTGTTTAGAGCAACTAGTTCGTCGGTTACTTCTAAATATCCTGGGCAACTTAACAAGTTGAAAATAACTGTGTCTGGTTGACGAATATTTTGATTAGCTTGGATTGTTGCGTTCAATGCTTTTAGTACAACACTACGTTGTGCTTTGCGTCCAAACTGTCCAACTCCCTTAACATCGTTAGGGCTATAAGTAACCCAACGATCTGGAGCATAGTTGGTCATCAATGTTGGACTTTGTGCATTATAAATTGTATTGTAAGTTTGTGTGTTTACATAACCTACAACATAACGCTTGACGTTAAATCCTGAACGACGTAAGTTCCATAGCAACATACCTTTTGGATACAATGCTGGGTTAGGACAGTCAAAGTCAACAAAGTTACTGTTTAACAATGTAACAATACTAGCTTGTGCTACTGTACCTGTTTGTGGAGTAGCCGCACTTTCAACACCCCAACGTGCATCACCGAATACAATACCTGCACCAGTAACTTGGTCTGTGTTGTCAATCAATACCCATTTCTTAGTCAAGTAGTTATACTTGTAGATCATTGGATATTCTTCTAAGTCTTGCGGATCAATCCATAAGTCGCCGTTTGCTAATGCTAGGCCACCGCTTTGTGCAGTTGGCATTGTGGCTGAAATGATTGGACCATTTGGATCTGCTGTTCCGCCACCTACAGCATTTTGTACATAATTTAGATAACCAACCCACTTAGTTCCGTCATTAATCATAATGTCAGCATCAATGTTGCTGTCATACCATAATGTACCGTCTACTGGTGTTGTTGTTGGTGCTAGTAAACTTGCAGGTGCATAGCCGTTACCAGCTACTGTACTTGCCCACTGAGTAGCAATATACTTGCCATCGCTGCCGTTGCTAGATGGATCTGTGTAGAAATTACTTGTTGTACCAACTGTGAACAATTTGCTTAGTGGACTATCTGTACCGTCTACTAAACGCATATCGCCACCAGCTACATGTGTAATTGTAATTACATTTGTAGTTGTGTTTAATGTAGCAGTGATCTTAGGATCAGTTACTGCGGCACTAAATGCTGTTAAGAACAACTGTGCATCAGTAGTTGCAGAAGTTGCATTGAACGATACTGTTACTGGAGTTGTCAATGATGATGAACCAATTTGGCTTTGAGCAATTGTAAAACTGTATGCACTTGTGTAACTTGTACCAGTAACTGTAACTGGACTAGATACTAACTGGCTTGTGTTAACTGTATAACTTGTAGCAGTTGTTGGAGTACCTGTAGCACTTTGATTAACTGCGTATGTACCTACACCGCCTGCACCGCCAATCAATGCATTGATATATGTGCCAGCTGTTACGCTACCACCGCTCAATACTTGTCCAACACTTAGTGTACCAGTTACTGCTGTAACGTTCAATACGCCTAGAGTAAATGTCAATCCTGATAATGTACCAACAGTGGTTGTAATTGCTACACCGCCTTTAGTTGCTGACAATTGAATTGCAGTACTTGTTGGGCTACCAATGATAAAATATGTACCAGCACTGATACCTTGGCTAGTTGAGCCAGTGATATAAACTGGCATACCTGCTGCCAATGTAAATGTGCTGAATGAGCTGATTGTAACGTTACCACTTGTTGTACTAGTAGACGCCGCAGTCAATGTGTTGCTTACTGTAGCAGTAATAGCTGTTGCTTGGTTGATTGTACTGATTGTTGTACCTGCGGTAACACCTGTACCAGTCAACACCATGTTAACTGCGTAAGTACCTGTTACAGTACCTGTCGGTGTAAACACTGTACCAGCGGCTAGTGTAGTTGCGCCGTTGCTGATAATACCAGCGGCACTAGCTGTGCCAGTTGCAACTGCTGGGAATGTACTTGCTGTGATTGGGCTAGAAACAATGTTTGTTGCACCAGTGCCTGTACGTCCGTAAATTTTAAAGTTAGCTAGTGGGCTAGCATATTCGCCGTCATTGTATTTGACATAAACTGCACCAACTGGAATATTAATACCACCACCCGATGCATCTAGTGAAGCCATAGCTGACTGATTATTAGCAAACAACTGTGTGGATTGTGTAATCCATGTGCTAGTATCTGCATTGTATTTCTTGACAAACCAGTTTGCACCTAAGTTAACTGAAGTAGTCTTGACCCATACAGAACCTGTTGGAGCACCGTATACTGATAGTTGGCCAGCATTGGCTGTGCCATAAGCTACAAAACTGTCATAAGTTCCATACAATGGAACTGCAAAGTGTGGGCTAACTTGTAGTTGCGGTGCAATGTATGTACCAGCTACTAGTCCGTATACGCCTGGAGCTATTTTTGTACCTGTAAGTGTACCTGAAATAACAACGTTTACACTAGTTGAATAAAGCTGGATTGTGCTGTTAACATAAGCCGCTGTAACACCAGTAATTGCACCAGTGTTAATCAATCCAACAAATGCTGATGGACTTGAACTGGCTCCAGTAATAGTTGTACCGTTGATAATCAATGTACCTGTAATACTTGCACCACTATTGACCGAGCTACTAGTAACAGTTGGCCAAGCGGCTGACCATGCGCTTGTTCCGACTTCAACCCATGTACCTGCGGCTGTATCTGTTTGGAACTTTTTCAACCACAATTTGTTCAATGTAGTTGTAGCAACAATAGCGTAGTCGCCTAGTGAACCATAACTAGTGCGTGGTGTTGTACCGCTTAGTAAGTTTGAATCTGTAATAACAGTTATGTTGTTAACTGAACTTTGATTAATAAATGTTTGACCGTTTGTTGCAGTGGCCGCACTTGCATTCCACTGGAATACGCCAAAGTTAGTATCGGCTACGTCAAACCAATATGTACCGTTTGCTGGAGGAGCAGTTGGAGCACTGGTAGCGGCAATCAATTGTTTAGTGTCGACATCTGCACGTACTACATACGCACGGTTGCTAACTCCTAAGAAACTATATGCGGCTTGTAAACCATATTCGTTTAATTCGCCGGCATTAACTGGATTGTTGCTAGCGTCAGTTTGGAAGTAAGGAGTACCAAATGTTGCGCCTAAGTCTGCTTGACTTGTTAGTAGGTAAACTTTACCTGCATTTGCTTTGGTTGTTCCTGGAGCAGTGCCTGTGCCAGCACTGTTCATTTTATCTTGTTCTGATACTACGATTATTAGGGGTACGGTACCAGGTGCCGCTGGGGTGTAGAAACTTTCATCTACTACTGTTACGCTTACGCCTGGTGAACTTAATTGAGCCATTGTGTTATCTCCATGAGTACATGTTCTTGTATGTATTTAGTGGTTTTGAACAAATTGTACCAGTTATATACCCATGGAAAGGTCTTGAAAAGGCTTAAATAAAATATGAGACCACTATGTAGCTGTGGGCGGGCGCCTGTAGCCATTAACTACTATAAAAATAACAAACCCTACTACAGATCGGAGTGCGGGCTATGTGTTCGCGGGGTCAAGGAGCCCAGGTGGAAAAGTTCAGGCTATGCCGTAAAGTCAAGTTGCGACAAATGCGGTTATCGTAGTCTACATTCAGAAGTTTTTAATGTGTTTCATGTAGATGGCAATTTAAATAACTGCCATCCTACAAATCTCAAAACTGTGTGTGCGAACTGTCAAAGGACTCTTCACAAAGAAGGTGTGAAATGGCGTCAAGGGGGTCTTGTTCCGGACTTATGAGTGTTTGTACCTGTGCGTACAAATCGTCAATTGTTCCGTTATTGTCCATGATTGCATCAAACTTAGTACCGACCCAGGCAGTTTCGCTAGCATGAATTCCTAGCTTTTCCATGCGAGTTTTAGCCAACATCCAATTCATGCAAGTATCGCCTGCGTTCATATCTACAGCATCAGTGTACCACTCGGGTTCTGCACCACGTTTTACACGGATAACAATGCCGCCCGCATTTTTAATTGATTTGATTTCATTAGGAAATCTACAGTCGCTAATAACAATATCATCAGTGCTGTTACGTAGTTTGTTTTCTAAGCTGGCAATCCATATATCATCATGGAATGCTTTGCGGCAAACTTCTGTGCCCCAGTACTGTAAGATCCAGCGTGGGGTAAGATTGGGCATATTCAAACGTTCGCTCCACCACGGATCTACTTGTTCACGCCACTCACGAGCTTGTTTAGTACGACCTTCAAGCATAGTGCGGTCCCAACCAAACACTTGTGCTACTGCATCTTTGAGGGAGTTTGCAAACGATTCTCGTCTAAAACCGTGAAAGTTAGTAAGATAATCGGCAATAGTATCTTTGCCAGAACCAATAAAACCGCACACACCTATGATCATAGAACCCCCTAAAGTACTGCTAGTATATAACAGTTTTATTACAAGGTCAAGATATTTGTTAGCCAGTTATAAAGTAATAACCAGTTCCGCCGGCAATTAATGTTTCCAATTCTTTATCTAAATTGGTAATTTCTTCTTTAGCTTCGGCCAGAAGTGCTGTGCCGTTCAATGTAATCGGTGATCCAGGGCCTGCGATTGATCCAAATTTACTACGTGCTTGTCCAAGCATTTGTTTGCTAGTGGCAAGAGTGTAATCTTTTAACCATTGCTTGGCATAAACATCTTGTAACAACACCCAGTCTGGCCGATAGTTATAACTTTGCACAAGAATTTGTTCGCCTTGGGCAAACGGACGTTGCAAAATATCCAGCAAGTGGCTGGTTGGTTTCCATAAGAATTCTATGTAACTACCAAACATACGCCCTACCAATTTTTGATAGCCAGCAAAGGCATCATAAGTTGCTAGTCCGCCCATCATGCTACCCGACATAAGGTAGGTGTTTGTATAGGCTAAATTAAACGGTTCAAATAAAGTACCACCTGCACCAATTCCACTTCTTGAGCCAATAGCTCTACGAAATACTTGACGGACAGTAATAACTTCATCGGGCAGTCTGTATTCATTTTGATCCTGTATTAGTTCTAAGAACAAATAACTTTCTTCTACAGCGTTAGGACTGCGCTGACGGTAACGATTTAACGCACGATCTAAAGCAGTTTCGTAATGTATAGGGTCTAATTCTACATCAATCATACCTTCACCGAGCATTTGACGTACATAGTCAAATACTTTGTTTCGTTCTGTTACGGAATTAGATTGCGTACTTGGGGCTAAATCATCCATGTTTTGTTCTCCATGTATATTTAGCTGGCGATAAATATCATATGCCACGCTTATCCCTATTCAAACCAGAAAAAGGACTTGATTACAAGTTCATAGACCGTCAATCCAGCGAGATGTTCCAAGCTGGAGGAACCGACGTATATTTGCACAAATACATAGGTGCAAATACTACTGCTGATAATGCCACTGCATCTCAGCCCATGTATGCCGATCGAAGTGTGACAAACATACAAGATTTGTTATTTTTAGAAAATCGTGACGGCACGTACGATACACAAATTTACAGAATTCGCGGACTTTATAATGTAGCAAACATTGATTTTAATCTAAGTCAGTTTGGTCTGTTTATCGATAATGACACATTGTTTATGACTGTGCATATTAATGATTTTATCAAGTATATAGGCCGTAAACCTATAAGTGGCGATGTGTTAGAGTTACCACATTTACGCGATGACTTTGCGCTTAACGATTTTGATTTTAGTTTGCCAAGATACTATGTTATCGAAGATGTGGGCCGTGCTAGCGAAGGTTTCAGCGTTACGTGGTTTCCGCATCTATATAGATTAAAACTTAAACGTGTTACTGATAACCAGAAATTTGCATCAATCTTTAACGAGCCAGCAAAAGATGCTAACGGCGATCCAGTGGCAAATACCACCTTACGAGATTTATTAAGCACTTACAATGCAGAACTTAATATTAATGATCAAAATGTAGCACAAGCAGAAGCTGATGCTCCTAAGAGCGGACATGAAACTCGTCAATTTTATACATTGGCCGCAGACCCGTTCACTGGCAACCCTGTATTATCAACTGCTGACGAAACAGACATTCGCGCTAGTAGTGTTGCACAAAATCTCAATGCCAGTGCAGTTGCAGGTATGCCACAGCGAAGTGGATATACTGGTTACTTGCTAGGCGACGGATATCCTGATAACGGGTACGAGTTTGGTTTTGGAATTCAATTTCCTAATAGTCCAGTAACTAACGATTTCTTCTTGCGTACTGATTTTATGCCTAACAGATTATTTAAATTTAATGGCAATGGTTGGATAGCTTATGAAGATAGTGTACGTATGAATATGACTAATAACGATACTAGAAATACATTAAAGACTAGTTTTATTAATAATACTACTTACATCTACAACGATAGTCAAGCGAGCGATGCTGTTAAATTAACAGTTGATGCAACAGTTGTTAGAACTCATGTTCCGTTTACATTTGCTACTTGTGCGTATGTTGTATTGAAATATCAAACAACTACACTGGCGTATGCACTGAGTGATCATGTTGGATTGTTTACCAGTTATCAATATACAAATTTAGATGGAGTTGTTACTCCATGCATACAAATCAATCTACCACTAGTTCCCAATACAACTAATATAGACGGTGGTGGCGCATTTCAAAGCTATCCGCCACCTACTACACAAAAAGAAGACGGTGGGTCTGCGGCTAGCGATAATCCAAGCGGTGTGTTAGACGATAGTACACAAGAAGTAATTCCGTTTACTGGAATATGGACTGTTACATTCTATAACAACAGAGAAGAACAACGTCAAAGTATCACTAAGGTACTTAAACCTAGGGCAGATTTCTAATGCAATTTTTTTACGACGGTCAAGTAAGACGATATATTACACAAGTTATTCGTGTATTCAGTAACTTTGTGGTCAAATATGGCGATGGTAGCTTGCACAGAGTGCCAGTTATGTACGGAGATCCAGACAGACAAGTGGCCAGTATTATTCGCGGCAACAGCGAAAACAAAGTAAACAGTATCCCACGTATTGCTGTTTACGTAGAAAGTTTAAGCATGGATCGTGATCGTCTGGCAGATCAAACATTTGTGGACAAAGTTCAAATCAGAGAACGAGATATTAGTGCTGGCACATATACTCAAGGTCAAGGTAAAAATTATACTGTTGAAAGACTAATGCCGACACCGTTTGATCTCAAATTAAAAGTAGATATTTGGAGTTCAAGTACTGATCAAAAATTACAAATACTTGAACAAATGTTGGTGTTGTTTAACCCCAGTTTAGAATTGCAGACCAATGACAACTACATTGACTGGACCAGTATTACTGTACTAAATTTATTAGACATCAATTGGAGTAGTCGCACAGTTCCGGTGGGCAACGACAGTGGCAACGACATTGCCACTTTAAAAGTATCAACACCTATATGGGTCAATCCTCCAGTCAAAGTAAAACATCTCGGTGTTATTACAAAAATTGTTTCTAGTTTATACGGTTCAAGCACTACCAGCGGCACATACGTGGAAGGGCTTGGAACAGATCCGGTAGGTTCCACTACTAGTTTTGGCGATTTCATTGATGTAAATGTTGTAACTATTTCTGATTATAAGATAGAAGTATATGCAAACACAGTACTCGCCTTGGGCCCAGCTGGTTCATTATTTCCCAACGAACCAACTAACGATCCTAATCCTGTAAGATTAACTGCTCCTATAGATTGGACTGAAATTTTTAATAGTTATCCCGGAAAATATGTTGCCGGATCTAGCAGTATCTATTTGAAACAGCCCGATAACACAGAAGTAATAGGCACAGTTGCGATAGATCCACTAGATACTAGTATACTACGTGTTAATTGGAATCCAGATACACTAGTAAGTAACACTGGCATAGATAGTACTGGTAAATTAGATAATATGTTAGGCTACAATGCAACGGCCGGTAATCGTCCCAATAGTCCTGGAACTTTTGATGCTATTATTAATCCACTAACTTATGATCCATTGCGTCCAACAGGTAAAGAAATAGCAGATCAACCTATCATACTTGGTTTGCGCTTCTTGTTAGTTGAGGATATTGGCTCGCTTGATAATCTTAAAAATACTCAATGGACTGGAACCCCGGGTACTGCCGCTACGAATTACAGTACAGTGTGGGGCACACTAGTGGCAAAAACAAACGACATCATTGAATGGAACGGAACTAAGTGGAATGTAGTCTTTAATTCTAGTCAGTTTTACGACACTATGGTCTGGCAAACAAATACATATACTAGTGCTCAGTACATGTGGAATGGTATCTCATGGAACAAGAGCTTTGAAGGTACGTATGACGCTGGATCATGGAGAATAGTCTTGTAACGGATAGAATAGTTTGTAGCGGAGCATTGTTCTACGCTAAATCTACACGACGATTCTTACTATTACAAAAAGCCAGCGGTAAACATGAAGGCACTTGGGGACTAGTCGGGGGCACCAATGTAGTCGGCGAAACTCCATGGCAAGGTTTACAGCGCGAAATTACTGAAGAAATTGGTAGTATACCAAAAATAATCAAAACAATTCCTTTAGAAACATTTGTGTCTAATGACAAGGTGTTTAATTTCCATACTTATTTGTGCGTAATAGATAAAGAGTTTGTACCCGAGCTCAGTGACGAACATCAAGGATGGGCATGGGCAACGGTAGACCGTGCTCCAAAACCCCTGCACCAAGGGTTACGCAATAGTTTTTCAAGCAAAACTATACGCACAAAATTACAAACTATATTTGACCTAGTTGATCTAATTTAAGTACTCCCTAAAAAACTACCTATAAATATGGTATATTATTTTTTAAGGAAAAAAAATGCCAATTTTGAGACCAATTCACGATAGATTGCTGGTTAAAAGAGAAGACGCACAAACAACAACCAGTGGCGGTATTGTTTTAACAGGTTCTTCTGTAGATGAAAAAACTTCAAAAGGATTAATTGTGGCCGCAGGCCCGGGAAAATATTCTGAAAAAACAGGTGTGCTTATTCCTATGACCGTTAAAGTGGGCGAGAGAATTTTATTTCACCCTGCCGCAGGATCAAAAGTGGTCATCGAGGGGGAAACATATTGGTGTATGCCCGAGTCGGATGCATGGGCCGTTATGGATCCAGATGAACCAACACCGTCTGTAGAATTTAAATTTGATTAAATGACTAACAGAGAATTATTAGAAGCTAATAACTTCTTTGTAGTTAGAGATTTTATACATCAGGATGGCGCCGAGATGATTGCCAACGACTTTAAAAAATATTGTATTACAAATTTTGCTAAAGCTAAACCTGATAGCTATGTTCCAGGAAGTCCTGCTGTTTACGGACACGATGCTATTCAAGCAATTTTATTTACGAAAATCTTTTACATGAACGATTTAGTTGGTGAAAGATTATATCCTACATACTGTTATGCAAGATGGTATAAGACTGGTGCTGAATTACACAAACATACCGATGCCGAAGCGTGTGAAATTAGTGTTAGTGTAAATTTAGCAGGCGACGAGTGGCCAATCTATATGACTAGGCCAGATGGATCATCTGAAGGTATAGTTTTAAAGAAAGGCGATGCCGTCGTTTATAAAGGCGCAAAATCTTTACACTGGCGTGAAAAGTTCAAAGGAAAAGAATGTGTTCAAGCATTTTTGCACTATGTAAAAATATTTGGTCCAAATTATCATCATGCATTTGACATGGTGCGTAATCCCCAAGGGTCAATATGATCAATTATCATTTTCCAACAGCCATATTATCGGAGTTTAACCCAATTTTAGCAAATGCCATGTTGCCAGTTGCTAGGAAGTATTTAGACAACCCTGAATTTGCCAGTAAGAAATGGGATTACAATACTACTTTTGGATATAACAATTCAGGTGGCATTGCCTACATGCCTGATATAGAACCTTTTAGAATTTTTATAGAAAAAACAGGAAAAAAATATCTTCAAGACTTGGGTTACAGTACACAAGGCCTAGACTTTTTTTCCTTTGTTTTTGTTAGTGAAATGTTTGACGGTGCGTTCCATGAAGAGCATACACACCCCGAAGCAATATTATCAGGATTATTATATTTGCAAGCACCAGAAGGTTCGGCCTCTTTGATATTAACTGACCCAAGACCGTTTAGAGATTTTGTCCATCTTGACAAATTAAATGATCGACCAACTAGCACTAATACTTCTGAAGTGATAATAACTCCAAAAAAAGGAATGTTTTTAATGTGGGAAGCATGGCTTCCGCACCTTGTTCCGAGAACACGTAATAAAGATGACGGAAGAATTACTATGGTTTTTAATCTTTGTAGGAAAAGATAATGGCCAATTCTCATAAACTTGATAAAACATCTCATCCGCTTGCAGGTACTGTAATTTGTAAAAACAATTTTTTTAATAATCCTAAAAAAGTTATAGAGTTGGCCAATCGACAAACATACGAAGGATCTGAACGATTTCCAGGAAAACGCACAATTAACCTGTTGGAATCTAAAGATCCTGCGACTAAAGAATTTGGAATATTCTTTGCTAAAAAAATTGCAAAAGAAGTATTCCCAGGTATTAAACGATTTGTGATACATATTAGTTTTCATATTAATGATGTGTACGATGACGATCATGCAAACTCGGGGTGGATACATAACGACGATGTTACACTGGCAGGGCTTGTATATTTAAACGAAGACGAAGTTAGTTTTGACACCGGTACTAGCATTTTCCTTAAACAAGGTCAGCGTGATTTTAGTATCGAGGATTATGTTTCTAGAAAAGAATTTAATGTAAGTGGTATTGCTACAGATCAATATAAACAAGATTTAGATAATAATCATGCTAATTTTTCAGAGACAGTAAAGATAGGAAACTTGTTTAATAGGTTAATCGCATATGATTCAAATCTGTGGCATCGGCCTAATAATTTTAAAACCAAGTCTAGCCAGCCTAGAACCACGCTACTATTTTTTATTGACTTTTACGAATTTGAGTCAGCCGATGTCGGACCTCAAAGTAAATGGGTAGACTGACATGCCTGATGTTATAGAGATTCCGTTATTTCCCGTCCCTTTATTTAAATTAAAGGTAACAAATCATGCCAAGATTAAAAAATATTTGATGGATAATATCTATCCTCATTTTTTAAAGAATGGCGTTAACGACACAGCGGCAAATGTATATACTGATTACATTCCAGGCGCTGTTAAAGCGCCATGGGCTATGTTGTCTAAATTCTACGACAAAGATATAACAGAATTTTTAAAAACTACAGGTATAGATTTTAATAAAGGGTGGAGTTACGACCTTACTTGCTGGTACGGCATGATGACTGACACAAACAATACACTAGTTCATGACCATACTGGTGGGCCCAGTAATATACAATGGTCAGGAGTACACTATATTGAGTTAGATACATCCAACACTAACGGTACAATATTTTTAAATCCCAATGCACGAATGATGAAGGGCGTTGTTCCTACTAAAGATACTACAAAACTTCCTGATTTATATCGTCCATACGACAAGCAATGCACAGTAGAAGAAGGCGATCTAGTGTTATTTCCAAGTTGGTTAGATCATCGAACACCTGACTATTCGGGCGCATTGAGGGTTGTAGTTGCCATGAATATTATGTTAAAATTAGATGGCGAAATTATAGGATATTAATATGACAGCTATTAATTTTACAAATGTAGGATTTTTAATAGAGGATTTGAATCCCTTTGTGTTCCAACGTATTAAAAAAGAAGCACAAATACATAAAAAAGATTTTGAAGAGTCGGGTGGATTAGAGACTTCTAAAGATCTATTACGAGCTTACGGCAAACGAAAATTTGGGTATACCAAAGAATACACGATTACTCCAGAAACTACAGATTTATTAATGAAGGAAGTATTTAAATTTGTTGATAAATTTGAAGAAACTTTTAATTATTTTAACAGGATGTTTAATTACACTGTTAACATTGATCAAATTGCATCTAGACTAGAGCTTGAAAGAGTTTGGATGAATTTTCAACGTCCTGCTGAATTCTTGCCAATGCATAACCATTCCGGGATTTACAGTTTTGTGTTATGGGTACATGTACCTTTTAATATTGAAGACGAAAAAGACAAAGAGGCTAATCAGGACCTTGTAAAAAATTCAACTGGCAATTTTGAATTTATGTATACAGATGCATTAGGAAAACTAACCAGTCATTTTTTGCCTGTCGATCGACGTTGGGAAGGAAAGATTGCTATTTTCCCAGCTGAATTGCAACACCATGTTTATCCTTTTTATACGTCTGATGACGTTAGGATATCCTTAGCCGGTAACATAAGATTAGGAATGAAATCATGAATTTTGAAAAATACGAGTTTAATGGATTTATCGGAATTTTTGAAAACTATTTTAAAAATGCCTACTTAGATGAACTAGTTAGCTATTATGATTCAATGTCCAAACTATCGTTACATTACCGAGATAATATTCCTAAACATAGAAAAGACGACGAACAATTATTTTTGTTAAATCACAATGTAATTAATACTGTGAATCCAAAAAATATAAATCATTTCCTTGAAGTGTTGTGGGAGAAAATATTTCCAATTTATACAGAAAAATTTAGCATATTGCAAGACGTATCTTATAAAGTAGATCAAATTAAAATGAAGAAAATTGCACCTGGCGAAGGTTTTCATCAGTGGCATTACGAATCGTTATATGAAAATTCTAGAAGAAAAATAGTAATACAACTGTATATGAACAACATCGATGAAGCTGGAGAAACTGAATTTCTTTATCAGAATACTCGTGTAGTTCCTAAAAAAAATAAATTGTTAATATGGCCAGCAGACTGGACTCACACACATCGTGGAAACCCTCCAATCGGTGACACTGACAAGTATATTTTAACCACCTGGTTAATAGAAATAGACGATGAAAATAAAGGTAGACGATGAAAATAAAATTTAATATTAACGACTCCCTTGCATTAGAGCATTGGCCGCCAATTCTTGCTAAAGACTTTTTGCCCGAATGGTATACTAAACTGCCAGAGGCTAAAGAGTCGTATGCGTTCGACGAGATTGTTACAAAAAATGTGCGGGCGTGTGTACCTGTTAGTGATTTGATGTCGTCGGGGTATATTATTCGTGCAACGTTTGAAGTTAGAGTTTCTGAAAAACTTGTAAATTTTGCGCCGGCAATGAAAATACAAACTGCACTTGAAGTAAAAGACGGTAGTTTTAGCGATACAAATGCTACCGTAGCAAAGAATTCAGATTTAGAAAAAATGTTTGGATTAAACCCAAACGGTCCTGTATCTATATTCGAAGAGCCCACTTGTCCTATGAAGTCTCAAGATAAAAAGAGAGGAAAATATTTCAAATTTGAATCTCCGTGGTCTATTCAAACGCCACCCGGGTATAGTTGCTTAGTAATGCAACCATACTATTTTTACAATCAAGATGTACACATTTTGCCTGCTATTATAGACACAGATAAGTTTGATAAAAAAATTCCAGTGATTGGTTTCTTAACAGGAAAAAGCGAAGAAGTACGATTTTTTTGTGGCGATCCATTACTACATATTATTCCATTTAAGCGAGACGATTGGGAAGCAGAATTTACTACTGACAAAATACTAGACAAATCAAAATTTTTCTTGTATAATGCTTATAAACGGATCTTCCATTCTCCTAAGAGTTTTAAATGAACAATAACATAACTTTTTCAACTAGCGATCTCGAAACATTAGAAATGTTTCCTGTTTTGCCTGCTTCAAAATTAATACCCGATTGGTATAAAGATACTCCTGTAGAAGTAGGAGAGTATATGGATGTTACTGTGCCACACACACCAACTATTAAACGATGTGTTCCAGTATTAGACTATATGACTACTGGATATATTATACGTGCATCTTACGAAATACAAGTTAAAAAAGAAGTAGACGAACATTTTTTTAATAGCTTTGAAGCTCGTTGCCGTCATGCTGACAAAGTAGTAGGAAAACATCCGTGGCAGCAGGCACAAGTTGCAGTCGACGGCCAAAAAAGTCACTACATGAAGATATATCAGCCTTGGCATATTAAGACGCCGCCGGGATATAGCTGTATGATATTCGACCCGTATTATCATTTTAGAAAAACATTTTCAATCTTTCCAGGCGTTGTCGATACAGACAAGCATGACGAGCCTATTGGTATTGTTGCACTAGTTCAACAAAAAGAGTTTACTATTATGCCTGGAGATCCGTTAGTTGTAGTCTTTCCTTTTAAAAGAGATGATTGGACTATGTCGTCGGAAGTACGTACAGACGAGTATAATAAATCTAGTTTTAAGTATCGCATGAGTACATACTGGTCTGGAATATATGCTAAATTACTACATTCTAAAAAAACTTACAGATAATTATGTTCACATTCTTTTTTAAAAAACCAAAAATTGTACTAGATTGTTTTACACATCATCCTGAAGTAGAAACGTTATTCCCCCTAGTAAATGCCGAAGAACGATTGCCCGATTTCTGGAAAAAATTACCAACTACAGTTAAGCATAATGGTCCAAGTCGTGGTACCATGAAAACATGCCCGGGTGTAACGGGATTATTTAGAACTGGATTTATAATTCAAAGTTGGCAAGACTTTTGGATCAGCACTGAAAATTCAATGTTAAAGTGGTTTCCTGAAGAAAGTGCCGAAGGACATAATCAAAAACAATGGGGCGATTACCTTAACGACTATCAACATCTGAAATTAAATAGCCCGTGGAAGATCAAAGAAAAAACTGGTGTAAATTTTCTCTTTACTAATTGTTTTTGGCATGATGATAAATTTAAACCGTTCGTAGTAAACGGCATGGTTGACTACAAATATCAACATACTACCAGTGTTAACTTATTAATTCCGAAAAAAATGTTTCCGGCAGATTTAACTATTCCTGCGGGTAAGGAATTAGCTCACGTAATTCCGTTATCCGAATCCGATGTAATGATTAAGATGCATACGGTGGATTATAGTGAATACTTAAAACAAGTAGGTGAAATGTCCTTTACCCTTAATGGACAATACTACAAGCGTAGAAAAATACTGAAAGATAAAGGACTGTAATGTCAGTTCGACCAATTTTTCCTGTTTTAATATATGAACATCAAGGTACTCAACAAGAAATATTCTTGGTGCAGGATGAAATTAGGAAGAAATTACCTTTAATAGAAGCTACAGATACTTTTTCAAATCCTCCAGGGTGGGACGATGGCGTTCAAACTAACATAAAATCTAGATATAATACTATAGAAGATTTTGAGCTAGTAAATTTAAGAAAGTATATTGAAAAACATGTTAAGCAATATGTCGAACAATCAAAAGCATGGCATCCTGCACCAGTATCTTTACAGCATAGCTGGATTAATAAAACATCAAAAGGTCAAAAACAAGACTGGCATTTTCATCAAGATTCTACGATATCTGGAACTTACTATTACCAGACTACCGGTAATGACGGCGATTTTGGGCTGATGAATCCTGTACCTTGGATGCAACAAGAAATATTTCCTGTAGGGCACGGGGTGGCAAAATATGCAGAAATTAAGCCGGCCGTGGGGAAAATTATATTATTCCCCGGGTGGTTGCAACATTGTGTATACGAAAATAAAACAGATAGTACCAGGATTTCAATATCATGGAATCTTCATAGAAATCATTTTGTAGATACTATCAAGAACCAGATCATTGTTGACGGGTGGCATGCAAAAATAAATACTGAAAGGACATGAAGGACTTAAATGAAAAAACCAATTAAACGAATTATTATTGTGGGCGGTGGAAGCTCTGGATGGATGAGCGCGGCAATGTTATCTAAGCAGTTTCCAAATATAGAAATTGCTCTAGTAGAAAGTCCAGATATTCCTATTATTGGAGTCGGTGAGTCTACCCTAGGAACTATTAATCAATACTTGGGCCTGCTAGGGCTTGAAGATAAAGATTGGATGGAATATTGTAATGCTACATATAAGTTGGCTATCAAATTTACAGATTTTTACGAGCAAGGCAAGTCTTTTTACTATCCATTTGGTTTAAAAGATTTACAAAATACCCAGCAAGGCGGAACTGATTGGTACGTGAAGAAAGTTATGAATCCAGAGTTGGATAACAATGACTTTTATGAAAGTTTTTACAGTTCAATGCCTATGATTTATAAATCAAAGATATTTGACAATGCAGACGGACAACTACCTGGATTCAGTTTTCGAAATGACACAGCTTACCACATGGATGCTACGTTATTTGGAGAATTTTTAAAAGAAAAGGTATGTATACCTAACGGCGTTGTACATATCAGTGCCAATGTCGAAGGCGTACTTCAAGAAGAAGATGGCTTTGTTGCTGGACTAAAACTAGATAACGGTGACATTATTGATGCAGACTTATACATCGATTGTTCGGGTTTTAAATCGTTATTGCTAGAACAAACTATGGGTGTAGAGTTTGAGTCTTATTCAAGTCATCTGCCTAATAATAAAGCATGGGTTACACATATTCCTTATGCACACAAAGAACGAGAGATGGAGAATGTTACAAACTGTACTGCTATCGGAAACGGATGGGTATGGAATATTCCCCTTTATAACCGGATCGGTAGTGGCTATGTGTTTTCTAACAAGTTTATCAGCGAAGAAGATGCATTAAAAGAATACATGGATCATCTTAATAGCGATAACATGACTCTAAAAAATCCAATTCGAAGCCAATTTTTAGAGTTTAGGCTGATAGATATTAAAAATGGAGTACACCGTAAGGCTTGGGAAAAGAACGTTGTTGGTATTGGTTTAAGTTATGCGTTTGTTGAGCCATTAGAAAGTACTGGCTTGCTGAGTGTGCAAGAAATGTTATTAAAATTATGTGAAACGTTGCATAACAGACAAGTTAACAAAATACATGTTGACCACTTTAACTTTATCTGTAATAATATTATGGATGGTTTTAGAAACTTTGTAACATATCATTATGTATTTTCGTCACGCCGTGATACAGAATATTGGAGATATATCACAGAGCAAATTGAGATGGATTCTTTAATGTTAGATCGTAAATTCTCACAAGTTCCGTCGGCAACTAGCGACCTAGCTGTTAAATTGTTACAAGTACATAATCTTCCAGCAGATCCTAGCATGGGGGGTATGCCCGATATATTGGTAGGTATGAACACATTGCCATGCTCTGTAACTCAGCTGGAGATTACAAAAATGATAATCAAAGCTCGACACGGACAAGTACCGGAATTCTACACAAGTCAAACACAAGATTACTGGGATCAGAAAAAAGAATATATAGAATCTCTAGTAAACGATGCGCCATCGCACTATCAATATCTCAAAGATAACATTTACAATGGCAAAGAGTAATGATAGTAAGTCGGTCTCCTCTTGATGATAATCGGAAAGGATTGCCAAGTGTAATTACAGTGCCATTTATTACCAGCGAAAAATGTGACGAGATAGTCGAATCATGTAATAATAACAAATGGTCTGAAGGCACTGTTTTTAAATTTGGGCAATTCATAAAGGCTAAAGAGCATCGTAGTGTTCTTGTTGCCCGAGATGGATTAGATGATGAAGTGCTAGACAATATTTTTAAGACTATTTTTAAAATCAATAGTAAGTTATTTAGATTTCATTTAGATGGGTTTAACGAAAAAGATGCTCCGCTTGTTTTTAAATATTCAGCAGAGAGAGAAGATCATTACCAGTATCATACCGATTTGCTTATTGATAGCTTTATTAGAAAATTATCATTTTCTATACAATTATCAGATCCTAACGATTATGAAGGCGGAGATTTAGAATTTAACCCAAGCGTTAAGGAGCCAAAAATTAGACATAAAGGTAATATGACCATTTTTCCTTCTTATATGACTCATCGTGTAACTCCAGTAACTCGTGGAACTCGCTATGCAATAGTAGGTTGGATTTATGGTCCCGAATTTAAATAAAAAACGGTTAGGAGTTATAGGAGTCGGCACAGCGGGAATTGCATCTATTTCTCATATTATTCCGTGGCTTGGTAATGTATGGGATGTAGTTTCTATATACGATCCTTCGACTCCTATATTAGGTATAGGTGAAAGCACTAATCCTAATTTTATTTCAACACTGGAAAACGGAACTGGATTTAATCTAACTACAGATTTAGATCAGATCGACGGCACTCTTAAATTTGGTACCAAATATATAAACTGGCGAGAGTACGACTGGGTTAATCCATTATTTGGAGCAGGTCACGCTTTACATTTTAACAATTTTAAACTAAAAGAATTTGCTTTTGAAAGATTTAAAAAACTGTGGCCTGAAAAATTTAAAGTTTTAGAAGGCAAAGTAACTGATGTTACAAATGAATTCCAGTGTGTGCATGTAATAGTAGACAATACTGTTGAAAAATTTGACTATGTTATTGATTGCAGAGGATTTCCGTCTGATTATACCAGCTATAACATAAGCGATTGCTCTCCGCTCAATCGGTGTTTTGTTTATAGTATGCCGCCGCATATGGCTGATCAATTTTTATGTACTGAACATATTGCAACAAAGCACGGTTGGACTTTTGGTATTCCATTAACTACTAGACATACCTATGGTTACTTGTTTAATGATTCTATAAGCACTGAAGAACAAGTACTAGACGACATGTCTACAATGTTTTTGACCAATGTAACTAAAGATGATTTAAAAGAATATAAATTTAAGTCATACTATACTAAAAAAGTATTAGATAAGCGTATATT
>Ga0209084_1000888_pt1 | contig 26890 bp, 18 predicted proteins | sample C_130820_MF_Meta_FD_187309 | JGI IMG/M metagenome (GOLD analysis project Ga0209084, IMG submission 187309) | Freshwater microbial communities from Lake Croche, Canada to study carbon cycling - C_130820_MF_MetaG (SPAdes) (version 2) | ecosystem: Environmental > Aquatic > Freshwater > Lake...
ATTCGCAGGGAGCTAAATGTTTCGACGTCCATGTGTTTTTCTCTGTTCTCTTAGATGTTCGCTTAGAAGTAAAGTGGCTCGTCAGAGTCGTTAGACAATGATTCGTTACGGGATAGATTGATGCCATCAAGTTTCTCTGTGGCCATGTCGCGCTCGAAGTCGTCGTCCTTTAGAGTCACAATCGCACCCTCTGCGTTGAGAACTTCAACGTTTAGAGCAAGTGATTGCATTTCCTTAGCAAGAACTCTGAAGGATTCTGGAATTCCAGGAGCCTGGATGTTCTCGCCCTTGACGATGGCTTCGTAAGTCTTGATACGACCGTTGATGTCATCTGACTTGATGGTTAGAAGTTCCTGAAGGGTGTGTGCAGCACCGTATGCCTGCAGTGCCCAAACTTCCATTTCACCGAATCTCTGTCCACCGAACTGAGCTTTACCACCTAGAGGTTGCTGGGTAATCATTGAGTAAGGACCTGTCGAACGTGCGTGAATCTTGTCGTCCACCAAGTGGTGAAGCTTCAAGACATACATGTATCCAACTGAGATAGGCATTGGGAATGGCTCACCTGAGCGGCCATCGAACAATGTTGCCTTACCTGACTTGTCAACAAGTTTCTGACCATCGCGGTTAGGAAGAGTTGAATCCAACAAACCGATGATGTCATCCTTGTGAGCGCCATCGAAGATCGGGGTTGCAACCTTAGTGCCAGGTGCTGCTGAGTGCAGCTCTGCAGCTAGGTGCTCTGCCCACTTTGCGCCTTCCTTGATCTGCCAACCCTGCTTAGCAATCCAACCAAGGTGAGTCTCTAGAACCTGACCGAAGTTCATACGTCCTGGAATACCCAGTGGGTTCAGGATGATGTCAACCGGAGTTCCGTCTTCAAGGAATGGCATGTCTTCAACAGGAAGGATCTTAGAAATAACACCCTTGTTACCGTGACGACCAGCAAGCTTGTCACCTTCGGTGATCTTACGCTTCTGAGCAATGTGAACAACAACTCTCTGGTTAACACCAGCAGCCATTTCGTCTTCTTCAATATCGAAGACCTTCACGTCGATAACTGTTCCAGCTTCACCGTGAGGCACCTTCAAAGAAGTGTCGCGAACTTCGCGGCTCTTCTCGTTAAAGATTGCTCGAAGCAGACGCTCTTCAGCTGAAAGCTCGGTTTCACCCTTAGGGGTAACCTTTCCAACCAAGATATCTCCTGGACGAACTTCAGCACCGATACGAATAATTCCACGCTCGTCTAGTTGAGCAAGTGCTTCCATCGATACGTTTGGAAGATCTGCAGTGATTTCTTCCTTACCTAGCTTGGTATCTCTTGCTTCAACTTCGTGAGATTCAATGTGGATAGAAGACAGAGTGTCTTCCTTAACCAAAGCTTGGCTAATGATGATCGCGTCTTCAAAGTTGTGACCTTCCCAAGGCATGAATGCAACGAGGAGGTTCTTACCTAGAGCTAGTTCACCCTGGTCGGTTGAAGGACCATCAGCAAGAGCTTCTCCTGCTTCAATCTTCTGACCAACAGAAACGATTGAACGCTGGTTGATTGCAGTTCCCTGGTTTGAACGCTCAAACTTACGCAAGAGATACTTCTCCTGCTTGTTGTCGTCGCCTCTAACCACAATGTGGTCTGCTTCAACTTCTTCGACAACACCGGCTGCGCGTGAAAGCACAACTGCGTGTGAGTCCATAGCTGCAGCACGTTCCATACCGGTACCAACCAGTGGAGCTTCGCTACGAAGTAGTGGAACAGCTTGACGCTGCATGTTCGCACCCATCAAAGCACGGCTTGAGTCGTCGTGCTCTAGGAAAGGAATCAAAGATGTTGAAACAGATGCAAGCTGACGAGGTGAGATGTCGATGTAATCGACAGTGTCGTTGTCAACTTCAACAACGTCACCCTTGTAACGAGCAAATACCTTCTTGTTAGCGAAAGTACTGTCGGCGTTTAGCGGAACATCAGCTCCACCAATAACCTTGCCGTCTTCGCTAGCAGCATCTAGATACTCGATCTTGCCTGAAACCTTGCCATTGACAACCTTGTTGTATGGAGTCTCAATGAAACCGAAAGTGTTGATACGAGCATATGCAGTTAGGGAACCGATAAGACCGATGTTCGGGCCTTCTGGGGTCTCCACTGGACACATACGACCGTAGTGGGAAGGGTGAACGTCACGAACCTCCATTTGTGCACGTTCACGAGCGATACCGCCGGGCCCTAGGGCCGAAAGGCGACGCTTGTGAGCAAGACCGGCAAGCGGGTTGTTCTGGTCCATGAACTGAGATAGCTGGCTAGCACCAAAGAATTCCTTGATAGCTGAAACAACTGGACGGAGGTTAATCAGGGTCTGCGGAGTAATTGCCTCAACATCCTGGGTGGACATACGCTCACGCACAACACGTTCCATACGGCTAAGACCAATACGAACCTGGTTCTGGATCAATTCACCAACTGGGCGAATACGACGGTTCTGGAAGTCATCGATGTCATCTGATGCAATCTTGACATCAACTTTCTTACCTGACATCTTCAGACCGAAGGTCATGTTGCTTGTGATATCAGCCTTGTTCTTTAGAGCCAAGTCGAATACCAACAAGTACTTCATGGTTGCGACGATGTCTTCAGGAGTCAAAACAGTGGTGTTCTCTTCAACAGCGATACCTAGCTTGCGGTTTAGCTTGTGACGACCAACGCGGGCTAGGTTGTAACGCTTCTTATCGAAATAAACGCTCTTCAACCAAGCTTCAGCAGCATCAGCGTTACCTGACTCGCCACGTACCTTGCGATACATTTCCTTCAGAGCGTCTTCCTTAGTGATAACAGGAGTTGCAAATGCGCGAGACTCATCGTAGTCAAGAGTGTTGTTGATCAAGTCAACGTCAATTTCCCAACCTGGGGTTGAAGTAACGGCATCCTTGACATCAGCAAAAGCAGCAATGATGTCATCGCGAGTCATACCCAATGCCTTTAGGAAGATGGTTGCAGAAACCTTAGTCTTGCGATCAACCTGAACCTGAATAACTGGCTTACCAAAGCGTGAAACAGACTTACGGTCATCCTTGACCCACTCGGTTAGGAACTCTAGGTAAGAACCACGAGAAGGAATGATCTGAGCCTTGTTGTTACGGACGTCCAAGTTACCGGTCGTGTTAGTTGACACTGAGAAGTAAACACCCGGAGATCTAACCAGCTGAGAAACAACTACGCGCTCAGTTCCGTTGACGATGAAGGTACCTTCATTGGTCATGATTGGAAAATCACCCATGAAAACGGTTTGGCTCTTGATTTCACCAGTTTTGTAGTTAGTGAATTCAGCCTTGATGTATAGCGGGCGGGAGTAAGTCTTACCCTTTACCTTGCACTCGTCAGGAGTAAGAGTTGGGTCCAGAAGATCTGGTTCCTTGAACTCAAGGCCCATCTTGGCTTCAGCCGGGTTATTTGGGTTGTCTTCGATAGGGCTTAGCTCTTCGAATACTTCATCCAGACCAGTCTTAGCCTCAGCGCCGACCTTGTCGCGCCATGGCTTTGCACCTACGAGCCATTCAAAGCTCTCGGTCTGCAAGGTAAGCAGGTTAGGTAGGTCGATAGGTTCACGAGTCTTCGCAAATGATAGACGTTGTGCGGAACGGATGTTTTTAGTGGTCTTCTTGGTAGCCAAGAGATATCCCTTCAAAGGCGGTTGATAGCTTGAAACGGTCTATGGGATTTGGCACCCAAACGATTGCCGCCAAAATATGCGTGCAAAATAGCGTAGCCAAAATATGCTTACGAGTTGTTGGGGAGCAAACCTCTATCTTATAGGGGTTTATTGCGATTTTGCAACAAAATCTTGGATATTCCGCCCAAAAGAAAAGGACCCCCATTTCTGGGGGTCCTTCGCTTAGTTAGGTTTTAGCTAGTTAGCAGCACCGATTACTTCGTCAGCAAGCTTACTTACTATCTTGTAACCAGGGATGGTAGCAATCACACGAACCTTGATTGACTGACCGATGTCCCTTCTGTTTACGGTGTATTCTGCGTTAGCGCCCGCGATCACTCTGTTGTTACGTGACCATACGAACTTGAAGGTAGTGCCGTCTGGGTAGTCACCAGTGTCTGCGGTTAGTACTTCGCCGACAATAGCGTCTCCAGAGATACTTGGTGTAGGAGCGTCAGCAAACGTTCCAGCCTTGATTGAAGTGGTCTTTACCTTAGCTGAAGCCTGGTTATAGCCTTCAGCGTTAGCAACTACCTGAACAGTGATTCTCTTCTTGAAATCATCTGCAGTCAAGGTGTATGTAGCCTCGGTGTTGTCAATTTCTTCACCGTTGCGTGACCAAACATAAGTCACTTCTGCGGCATCGACTGACACTGAACCTGGGTCCACTTCGATGGTCTCTCCAACTTCAAGAGTTCCAGAGACGCTTGGCTTTGAGGTGAAGCGGATGGTTCCAGCCTTCACAGTTAGCTCAGCGCTTGTCTTCTCGATAGTTGCGTAACCAGTTAGGGTACCGGTGACACCAACAGATAGTCCCGCAGCAACAAGATCTGGAGTGATCTCGAAGGTTTCTTCGGTAGCGCCATCAATTGCTGTGCCATCTGCATACCACTGGTAAGCAAGCTCAACGTCTGTTGACCAGGTTCTAGGAACTGCAGTTAGTGTTCCACCAACTACTGCCTTACCCTTCACACCAGGAGTTGGAGCCTTCTTGATGATTCCAGCTTCGAATGTAACGGCCTTAGAGATAAGGGTCTTAGCAACACCTGCTGTGGTTGAAACAACCTGAGCGCGGATTACGTGACCGAAATCGTCAGCAGTGATCAGGTAACGGTAGGCAGTTGCGCCATCGATTTCTGATCCGTCGTTTAGCCACTGGTAGGTAACCTTTGAACCTGCGAACTGATCCTTGGTTAGCTTGGCGTAGGTTCCAACACGGATGGTACCGTCTGTTGGAACTGAACCAGCTACTACTTCGAGGTCAGTTGTTGCAAGAACATCAACTGTGTATGTCTCTTCGGTTACACCATCTTGAGCAGTGATTGTCACTGTCAAAGAAGTTAGACCAGAAACATCAGTTGTGTTGCCAGTGATGACTGGAGGGTTCGCAAACTCATTGTTCGCTTCAACCTCGACATCTAGATCGCCAGCATCAACTTCAACTGGAGTTCCTTCAACCCAGTCTTCGCCGTTTACTGTGATGCTCTTTACAGTTGCATCTTCGTAAGGAAGAACGTTCAAGATAACGTCATAGACACCGGTTGCGGTTCCATCTACAGAAGTAACTGTTAGAACCAAGTGGTTTTGACCGAACTCTAGTCCGTTATCTCCTTCTAGGACGAAGTCAGCAAGGTTATCAGCTGTCTCAACATAGACATCTACTGAACTAGTTCCAGGCAGCAAGTCCACGACATCGCCATCAGCAACTTCTTCACCATTTACGGTGAAGCTGTTGGTAGTAACATCTCCAACTGAAACAACAAGGTTAATTGTTGCGATCTCTTGAGAGAAGCCATCCGGAGCAGTAACAGTAATGGTTAATTCGTTGTCACCAACAACTAGATCGCTATCACCTTCAACTTCGTAAGTAGCGTTTGCTTCAGTTGGTGTCACGTTGACTTCAACTGATGAAGTGTTTGAAGGCAAGATGATTTCATCACCATCAACAACCGTTGCAACGATTGTGTCCATACCTTCATCAAGGTAAGTAACAGTTGTGATTGATGTAGCATCGTAGCTTTCAGCGACGACGAGGGTTACCGCGTAGTCCATAAAGGTTTCGCCATCAGCGGCAACTACGGTCACAGTTAGGGTGTTTTCTCCCAGTACCAAACCATCAGCTCCGTCGAAAGTCACAGTTGCTTCAGGGTCAGTTGCTTCAACCTCCAAGAAAATTTCTGTTGTGAATGCTGGCAATAGGTAAGTGTCGCCATCAACAACATCGTCTCCAAAAATCTGGAATGTTGAAAGAGATGCGTCATCGTTGTACTTCACATTTAGAACGACGTAGTACTCAAAAGAAGTAACTCCGTCTGCTGCGTAAACAGTAACGTGTAGGTCGTTTTCACCGACTGAAAGATTGTCTCCTCCATCAACGATGTAAGAAGCATCAGGGTCGTTGGTTTCAACTACTACAGGAACATCAGTAGTGAACGGATCGAGGCTAATTGTGTCGCCATCTTCAGTATCGAAGCCACCAACAGTAAATGTTGCCAAAGATACGTCATCGTTCAGGGCAACTTCAAGTGTGATGTAGACATCTTCGGTGGTAACACCATCAGCAGCTGTAACGCTGATTGTTACATCGTTAGGGCCGGCAAGTAAAGCAGTGTTTCCACTTACTACTGCAGTAGCTGCAGAGTCTGTTGTTGTAGCAACAACAGCTGCAGATGTAGTTAGAGGGTTAAGGTAAGCGGTTTCACCAGCAGATATTGGCAAGCCGTTTACTCTGATAGCTGAAAGAGAAGTGTCAGTGTTTTGAAGAACCTTAACGTTGATTGTCGAGGTTTCGGTGGTAACACCATCCTGGGCGGTAACCACTACGACTACAGGGTTGTTTCCCGTCACCAATCCAGTGCCGCCAGTGAAAGTAGCTGAGGCGTTGGGATCTGTTGGGGTCACTGAAACAGAAACTGACGTAGTTCCCCAGTCAACTTCCTTTGTTTCACCGTTAACGAGAAGCTCAGACTCAATCAATATTGTTGAGGTCGCGTCGCTTGAAAGTGGGTCAGCATTAGCAGCTGTTACACCCATCGTTGCGAGACCCGCAGACGATGGTAGGAGTAAGGCAAAAATAGTTAGGAATGATACTCTCTTTGATTTAAACACTTTATTTCTTCCTCTTTAGGGTTAACAGGTCTTACCCGCTTATGGATAACATTAGGGCAAAAATAGGGCATATTTACAATCTTTACCTTTTCGCAACCTAATAATTCACCAATGGTTAACTCTGCTTTTTGGGCCTGAAAAGACCCTAAATTGCTATTTCTAGCGCCTAAATGGCGGTGACGGTGGGATTTGAACCCACGGTGAGCTTTCACCCACACAACTTTTCGAGAGTTGCACCTTCGGCCACTCGGACACGTCACCACCTAAAACAATACTTCATACCCAGAAATGCCAATATATGGGCTTAAAACAGTCTCGGGCCCCTGTTTAGGGGCCCGAGATCGCTTGTTTACTGGATTAATCTACCTGGTGCAGGTCTGCAACCGCAGTCTTTGTGGTTGTTGCCTTGTATCCAGGGTAGGTAGCTGTGACAAGGACCCCGATGGATGCTCCTGCATCTTTGGCGGTCAGAGTGTAGCTTGCTGTGTTCTGGCCTAGAACTGCGCGGCCATTACGGTACCAGATGTACTTGACTGAGCTTCTGGCTACGGTGTTGTCATAACCGAGTACTGCTAGGAGTTTTGTTGCTCCATCGACAGCAATCAGCGCGGCATCCGGCTGCTCCAGAGTTCCAACCTTGATGGCTGCTGCCTTCAGTGTGATTGAAGCGTCAGAGTAGTTCGGCGCTGAATAAGTAACCACTGCAGTCAACTTCTTTGATAGGTCAGCTGGAACTACTACATATTCCTTGTCTACTTCATTTCTAATAGCAACGCCATTGCGGTACCACTGGATGTTCTCATCAGCATCCAAGTTGCTCGAGCTACCTGAGGTGATGGTGATTGTTTCTCCCACTACATAACCCTTATCGCCAGCAGCAATAGTCGGCTTTTCAGTGATACGAATGACACCAGGGGTAACAGTAAGCGAAGCGCTGTCCTTGTAAAGATCTTCATAACCATCTAGAGAACCAGTTACACGAACCTTTACAACCTGTCCAGCATTCACATTGTCTTCGCTAACAGTGAATGTCTCGTTAGTCGCACCATCGAATGGAGCTCCATCAACGTACCACTGATAAGCAAGGTCAACGCCTGCAGTCCACTTCTTGGTTACAAGCTTCAATTCGTTACCGAGCTGAGGCTTGCCAACGATGCCAGGAACTGAAGCCAAAGGAATGATTCCCCTAGAAACTTCTAGTGCCTGTCCGATGTATGACTTGGTCACACCAGAGACTGTCTGAGAAACTACTGGGCGAACCATAATGTCCTCACCATAGTGATCTGGAGTGAGAAGCAATCTGCTAGTTGACGCGCCGCTGATAAGTTCATCATCGAGTAGCCACTGGTAGTTCAGCTTCGCTCCCTGAGGGAACCACGCTGCAACAGTGCTCGGTGTGCTCTTTGCGTATGTACCAACACGTAGTGTGTCAGTTACTGGGTTTGATCCGCTGGTGACATCGAAGTCCTTAGTTGCAAGAATATTGAATGTCTCTGCGGTTCCAACAGTTGTTCCGTCTTCTGCAGTTACAACAACAGTTACGGTCAAGTAACCAGAACCGGTAATAACTCCACCAGTGTTAGTTGCCCAGCCGCCAAAGGTGCCAGCAGTTGGAGCAACTGTAACCGCAGCTGTTGCGTTTACATCAACAGTGTCGATGTCTATCGTGAGAACTCCAGCCACAACTTCGGTATAGTCTGCATCTTCAGAAATAGGTTCTCCATTTACTGCCTTACCAGAGATGTCCGTATCAGTTGATGCCGTAACACTAACAATGATGTTGTATCTGCGGGTTAGACCATCTGCACCAGTTACAACCACAGTGATTGAGTTTGCACCAACGTTTAGAGTGTTTCCACCTGTAACGTCATAGGTTGCTCTTGGGTCTGCAGTCTCAACGACAACAACTGCTGACACAGGGTGCTCATCCAAAGGTACAGTTCCGTTCAAACCATTGAACACAACTGCTTCACCGTTGACCTCAACGGTAGCGGATAGATCTGCAGGACCTACAAAGACTGTGAAGGTCGAAACAACTACCGCGTTTTCCGGTGAGGTGAAAGTGATGGTAACAGTGTTGCTTCCGAAAGCTAGGTCATCGTTACCTTCAACTTCTGCAATCCAGCCGTTCAGTGGGGCTGTAGCTGTTACAGAAACATTTTCTACTAAACCATCAACTGAAACAGTACCGTTTGCTACTGCTGAAACTGGCGCTGCATTGCCCTCCCAGTCGACCTCAAGTGCGTAAGCACCAAGAGTCAAACTGTAGTCGGCAGAAGTTGAACCGTCATCTCCAGTTACGGTGATCAGAACAGTGTTTTCACCAGGCTCAAGAGTTATCTTGTTTGTTGCAGCGACATAGGATCCGCCATCAACAACAATCGTTGATCTTGAGTCAGTTGCCTCGAGAAGAAGTGTGTTCTCTAGAGTCCAAGTTGTAGCTGTACCTTCGTTTGCAATGGTTGTTCCATTGAACTTCAAGGTCTTCAAGGTGACATCTGGGTCAGCAACATGAACGTTGAACAACTGTAGGTCTTCAGTGACGTTATCCGCGGCAGTAATTGTCACGGAGAGTTCGTTGTCTCCTTGGACAAGATTAGTTCCACCGTCTACTACGTATGATGCTTCCAAGTCAGAAAGTTCAACAGAAACAGTGACTGAATCTGTCTTATAAGGAAGGTTGATTTCATCACCGTCGGTGCGAGCTACTCCATTTACAGAAACTGTCGCATCGGTGTCGTTGTTGTAGCCAACCATCAAAGTCAAGTCGTAACGCTGAATGTCCACACCATTGGCAGCTGTGACGTAAATTTCGACACGGTTCTCACCTGAAAGTAGGTTGCTATCGCCAACCATCGAAACAGTTGCATCAGCGTCAGTTGTAGTTACCGCGATATCAGGATCTGTTGTGCCGTAGTCAAGAGGTACGATTTCACCATCGTCAACCTGGATTCCATCAACTGTGATAGTCGCACTGGTGTCAGTGTTTGGAAGAACGCTCACAGTGATTAGTGATTCATCGTATTCACCGTTAGGTGCGGTAACAAGAACTGTAACTGTGTTGCTGTTGCCAGTCTCAAGACCGGTAGCAGTAGTTGTTGCAACTCCGCTAATCAAAGAAACAGCAGTGCCGTTTACCTTGACAGTTGCCTTTGGATCGGTCGGTGTTACGACAACTGGAACCGAAGTGGTTCCCCAGTCAACCTCAGTGCTTTCACCGTTGATAACTTCTTCACCGTTTACAACAATCACAGAAGACACATCGTTGTTTAGAACATTGAGAGTTCTGGTGTAGGTCTGTGATGCAGTGCGAGGGGTGGCAATAAATTCAGTTCCCTGCTCTGTGTGAGCAGGATCATAATTAGGGTTAGGTACATTCTCAGTCCAGGCAGCAGTAACGGTAACTGTCAAAGTGTTAGGACCAACAACTAGACCGCTGTCACCTGCGACAACAACTGTTGTGCCAACAGTCTCTGCAGCAACAGCTACAACATCGGCAGAAAGAACGCCTGTTGCGCTGGTGGTTAGAGTTGCGATGTCTAGATCAATTGAGTTGGAAGTCAAAACGTCGGTGCCGTTGACTGTGAATGTCGAAAGATTTGTAGAAGGAGCAGCCTGTGCTGCTGAAGAGCCAAAAAGACCAATTGTGGTCGGTACTAGCAAAGCTACGATCGTGAGCCATGCAGTTTTCTTACTTTTAAACATGTCGTCCTCTAGATAGGGTTACAGGGATTGCTACACGACTGAGTTTAGGGAGAACGTAGTGTCACGACATGCGAGTTATACATTTGTAAATCAAATGCTTGCGAAGAATTAGTGTTTGTTAATCTGGTTCAGTTCTTGTTTACCAAATGTTCTAAACGTGAACTAATTATTTTCTCTTTTTTGAATAAAAAAATTTTTCAATAGTGTATTGGATTCGTTTAAAAGTACATCAGTTATGACTTCTATTTGTGAACCTAATCGCCTATCTCTCACGAGGTCATAAAGCGAACCAGATGCCCCAACTTTTTCATCCCAAGCGCCAAAAACAACTCTAGAAATTCTCGCTGCTTGGATAGCTCCCGCACACATCACACATGGCTCCAGTGTGACTACCAAGGTGCAGCCATTTAACCTCCAGTCACCTAAGACTTCAGTTGCCTGCCTGATGGCAACAATTTCGGCATGAGCAGTCGGATCCCCCAATAGTTCCTTTTGATTCCCTGCTCTGGCGATAATCTCCCCCGTTTTGGCCACTATGAGAGCACCAACCGGCACATCCTCACTGGCTTGAAAAGCTTTTTGGGCCTCTGCGAGAGCTTCCCGCATCAACGGTTCCCATTCTTTACTCAAACTACTCACCTTTACCTGCAGCGGTCTATTAGATTTAGCCTATGCGGATTCATGTGGCGAACCACCCTCTTATCACTCATAAACTGACCGTTCTCAGGGACAAAAATACTCCTTCCCCGGTCTTTCGGCAGTTAGTCGAAGAATTAGTGACCCTTTTGGCTTATGAAGCCACGCGAGAGGTCAAAACTGAAGCAGTGACCGTTGATACCCCGGTTACCAAGGCCCAGGGGATGAAGCTCTCCCACCCAAGACCGATTATTATTCCGGTCCTTCGAGCAGGACTTGGCATGTTAGAGGGAATAGTCAAATTACTGCCAACAGCAGAGGTCGGATTCTTAGGTATAAAGAGGAATGAAGAAACCCTTCAGCCCTATACATATGCCAACCGGCTACCGGATGATCTAACTGGCAGACAGGTCTTTATCATTGACCCGATGTTGGCTACCGGTGGCACTTTGATTGATTCAATTGACTATGTTTTCGATAGAGGGGCAACCGAAGTGACCTGCATCTGCCTTATCGGAGCCCCAGAAGGTCTTCAAGCCGTTCAGGAACATGTCGGAGAACGCAATGTGCAAATTGTCCTCGGAGCACTAGACGAAAAACTGAATGAGCATGGCTATATAGTTCCAGGTCTAGGGGATGCGGGAGATCGTCTATACGGTCTAGCCGATTGAGAACACTCCGACTCGGTCAAACTTGACGAGTAACACGTTTTTGTCGTAATCTATTGCACATGACTAACAGCGCAATTCTAAACACCATGTCGGAGGCGACCTTTGGACGCCCGGCAATGATGTGCCCTGTTATGTGTATGCGAATGTGTCGCTAAAACTCAACCCAGAAGTCGGCTAAGCCGCTACGAGTTTCGACACCAACACCCCAGCAATAGTGCTAATTCAGCGCATTCAAAATAAACCCATTCGCATAACACAATCAAAGGATTTCCAAAATGAGAATTGCACCAACAAACCCATTCGTAAGAACAAGCACAACTGAAACCGAAGCTAGAGGCTTCGCACTCTATGTCGGCATCGACGAACAAACCGCCAAGGCAGCAGGAACTTCTTTAGGAGCAATAGTTGCCGCTCTCCGAAACACACTCGATCAGGTTGCCCCTAGTCTTGCTGCTGAATCATTCGCTGCTGTTGCCCTTGCCCACAAGGGTACCGGTGGCAGAAACGTAGATGTGGTTAGAACAGCTCTTGCTGACCCTAGAGCGTTATCTCGTCTAATCGAAAAAGACAATGAAGATGCCGCCAAGGGAGTGGTAATCGATGTCCGTCGTCACAAGATTTTCTTAGATGGCGTGAATGCAGAACTAACCTATAAGGAATTTGAACTACTGAAGGTTCTAGTTGAAAACGAAGGGGTAACCATATCCCGGGATGAACTTATCTCCAAGCTCTGGGGTGAGGTTGATGACAGTTCTGTGTTCGGGAGAACTATCGACGTGCACATCAGAAGGCTTCGCGCCAAGATCACAGGTTACGAAGACATCGTTAGAACTATTAGAGGTTCTGGCTATCGTTTCGATGCCCACCCAGATGTTCTTATCGAAGGTATTTGAAAAGTAGGCTAGAAAGATGCCCGCCAAAGTCCTTGAATATGATCTGCTCATTGAGCAGATAACAGCAGCGACTTTGGAATTAACAGACTCCGGAATTGCCACACCAATCATCCTGATTGACGGTAGAGCAGGTTCTGGGAAATCAACTCTGGCCGAGAAAATACAGAACGAACTATTCCGCCAAGGTGAGTCAATGCCAAGGATTATTCACATGGATGATCTTTACGAGGGCTGGAATGGATTAGCAGCTGGTGCTGAGTATCTTCAAAGATTTATTCTCTCCCCCTTACTAACAAAACAAACAGCGAGCTGGCAAGAATACAACTGGGAAATAGATTCTCGTGACCGTTGGCGAGAGTTTTCCGGTGGCACTCCACTAATCATCGAAGGCTGCGGTGCTCTCAACCAATACACAAGCTCTATTGCGCAGCTAAGCATCTGGCTAGAAGTTGATGAAGAGACCAGAAGAAAGCGCTGGTTAGAACGCGACGGCGATGCCTTCGATAAATACTTCGATATCTGGGCTGCTCAAGAATTAGATTTCATCGCGAGAGAGAAATCGCCGACCCTCGCGGGTTACGAATTACGCAGTTCTTTTATTGATTAGCCAGACCCTGATACCAGCGATCAAGCTAGCTAAAACAAAGAAAGCAGCAATCAGATATGAAGCGTTTTTCACCTGAGGAATAGTTGCTGAGAAATAACCACAGAGAGTCAATCCAACCCCCCAGGCAAGTGCGCCGACAAAGTTTGAGCTGAAGAACTTGTAATAGTTCATCTTTGAGATTCCGGCGATAACTGGAACGAAAACTCTTGCCCAAGGCATAAATCTTGAAATGACGACAGCCCACCAACCCCAAGCGAGGAACAGCGCCTCACTCTTGGCAATCGCAGATCTTATCCAACGACCTTTGCGCTTATCTAAATAAGGTCTTCCGAAGTGGCGTCCAATAGTGAAGCCAACTTGATCTCCCAGCCAAGCAGATATGCCAACACCAATTGCCATAACCCAAATGTTTAATCCAGAACCTGCAGTTGCCGCGACTAGCCCTGCGGCAAAGACCAAAGAATCGCCGGTAATGAATGGAATGAAAGCACCAACAAATAAACCTGTTCCTGCAAAGACCAAACCCCAGACCACAAGATAAAACAGTGTTGGGCCAAGATCTGGAGACCAACTTGCTATCTGATCACTGATGGCTAGATGATGAATCAACTAAGGCTTTCCGTAGAGCATGATTTCATCAAGTTCAAGACGAACTCTAGGAGCAATCTCTCGCTCATATGCTGGACCTTCTAATTTCTCGGCAGGAGCAACCTTGCCAACTGCCAAAACGTTCAAGACCTCATAGCTTGCATCAAGCCCTAGCAGAGTTACAATTTCGTCTCTGACTAAACCACCGATGTGGTGGGTGTGTAAACCAAGTTCCTGAGCCTGGACCACCATCATCGAAGCAGACAGACCGGCATCGTATTGACGACCAGTGTGTTCACGTCCGTCAGCAGTCTCTACTTTGACCGCAATCACAATCAAGGCGGAGGCGTGCGGTGCCCAAGATTGGTTAAAGCCAGTTAAACCCTTTTCACAGAGTTGGGCATGCAGAGCATCGTTTCTACTCACATAAGCAAAGCGCCAGGGTTGGATGTTGTTTGACGAGGGTGACCAGCGTCCAGCTTCTAGGATTGACAGAGCCTCATGCTGGCTTAGAACATACTCGTGATCAAAAGATCTTGGACTCCAGCGTTCAGCTAGAACAGGGGCAATAGGCGCAGCAGTAATTGCTATTTTGTTTGGTTGCATGCTCTAAGCCTAAACCTTCAGAGCGCTCCTGAGTGCATCAAGCAACCCTTGAACATCTTCTGGCTTAGTATCCCAGGCACACATCCAACGAACCTGACCGATTCGGTAATCCCAAACATAGAACCAATACTTCTCCTGCAAAGCTTCAATAATCTCTGCAGGAAGAATAGGGAACACCGCATTCGCCTGTGTTGGGTTCGGAACACTAACTCTGCCATTGGTTAGCGCAGCTATTTCTCTGACCCCGGCATCTAGTACCTGAGCCATGGCGTTAGCATGCTTAGCACTTTTAATGGCCAAGTCATCTTTAATCAGAGCAATTAGTTGCGCACTGACAAACCTCATCTTGCTCGGTAACTGCATGGAAGTTTTTCTCAGGAATGGAATGCTGTGAGACAGGGTTTCTGAATTCAAAACTACAACTGCTTCTGCCGCTAGTGCACCGATCTTGGTGCCACCAAAGCTAACTAGATCAACTCCGGCATCAGTTGTAAATTCTTTGAAGGTTTTCCCTAAAGCAGCTGCCGCGTTAGATAACCTTGCACCATCCATGTGGAGGAAAAGATTATTCTCATGTGCAAAGTCAGCTAATGCTTTAACTTCTTCAATGGAATAGACAGTTCCTAATTCAGTGGTCTGAGTAATGCTGATTGCTGCAATCTGTGCTCGGTGCACTGAACCAATGTCAAACAGGTGTGGCTTAATAAGTGCGGGGGTTAGCTTGCCATCAGTTGTTGGGATAGTCCATAACTTAATGCCTGCCATTTTTTCTGGCGCACCTCCCTCATCAGAATTGATGTGAGCTGTTTCAGCACAGATAACTGCTTCCCAGCGTTTAAGCACAGAGGAGAGAGCAATAACATTAGATCCTGTGCCATTGAAGACAGGGAATACTTCAGCAGTTGGCCCAAACTGCTCCTTGAAGACTTTGGTTAGTTCGCCGGTAACAAAGTCATCTCCGTAAGCACGTTCGTGTCCTTCATTGACCGACTGCATAGCCTGAAACAGTTCAGGGTGAACCCCAGCGTAGTTATCGCTGGCGAATCCGCGCCAAACCTTACGGTCACTTAAACTCATCTTTACTCCCTCGTCAATTAATTCAAATCTATCTGGTTTAGCCAAAAAGAGAATCGGGGTCAACTGAATCCAACCGCATAGCCTCATAGTCAAGGACAAGGCAGTCTATACCTCTATCTGTAGCCAGCGTTATGGCTTGGGGCTTGATCTCCTGAGCTGCGAATATCCCACGAACTGGAGCAATTGCCGAATCCCTGTTGAGTAATTCCAGATACCTGGTCAGTTGCTCGACCCCGTCTATCTCTCCCCTTCGCTTTATCTCGATGGCGACCGTATTTCCAGAACCATCCTTGGCCAAGATGTCTACTGGGCCGATGGGGGTCATGTATTCCCTGCGTATTAGTTGACTACCCGAACCGATGAGTTCAATCTGCTCTGCTAGGAGCTCTTGTAGATGGGCTTCAACGCCATCTTTGATAAGACCTGGGTCCTTACCTAGTTCATGGTCAACATCAAGATGTATTTCATAGATCTGAATCCAGAGAATATCTGCTGTTTTCAACTGGCTGACTCTCCAAAGCTGAGTGACTCCAGAGCCAACCTGTTCTTCATCCGGTTCATGCACAGAAAAGTTACATGGTGGATTCATCCAGTTGAGTGGCTTATAAGAACCGGTCTCGCTGTGAATAAGGATGCTGCCATCACCTTTTAGCATTAGTAGTCTTTTAGCTTTAGGAAGGTGTGCAGTTAGTCGACCAGCGTAGTCGACCGAACAATCAGCAATAACTAAGCGCATTACTTTGTTTTTGGTTTAGTTGCTTCTAGTTTTTCAAGACGATCAACCAGGTTCTCCAGATACTTGTCCTGGTGATCCAGATGCTTCTGAATCTTGATTGCCTCTTCCAAAACAGCAGCTGCATCTTCATATGTCAGAATGGCACGCTTTTCAGCAGCTGCCGCCTGAATATTTTGACCAACGATGATGATAGGAAGAAGGACTAGTTGCAAAAAAGTTTGTGCTATCCAGGCAACTATCTGAATTGAGTCACCTTTCATGATGACAGATGGCAAACTGACCAGAGTTAATGCAAAGAAGGCGTAAGCTGCCCACATTGTGCCAACACGCTTGGTGATACCAAGACCCAGCTTTTCATTCAAGCTCTTTGGAGAATTAGCTGTTTCTCTTTCGATTGGCTTTTTTGCTTTTCTAGCCTCAATGTGAGGATCTTGAACATAGTCAAACCCTTTTTTGGGTTTATTTGCCATCGCTAAGCCTCGACATCCAGCTTCATAGTTGGCGGGATGATGTTGACAGAACGAACTTTGATGTTCAGTACTGGGTGGCCCAGCTGTTCTTCAACTTTCTGCTTTAGATTGACCGGGTCAATTTCGACGTAGTCGGTCGCCATGGAAAAGCGCTGCGTGACTTTGGATTTCAAGATCTTTGGATGATCAACGACGTAGACAGCTAGGACTAGCAATGCGGCGTAGAGGGCTTGCACGGACAGATCGTATGCGGGAAGACCCAGATCCAATCCCATAGCCAGCGCCACCAGGAGATAGACGATTTCGTTCCAACCCAGTGTTTCGGAGCGCAACCTGAAAATGGAGATAACGCTGAAGAGGGCAAAACCGACTCCTAGTGAGATGGTGAAGGTGCCCAGCGCTCCACCCAAGACATACAAGGTGATGTTGATTAGCGAGATAGCAACAAAGACGTCTCTGCGCTTGTGCCTTCTATAAAAGAAGACATAGGCCAAAAGGTATAGCAGGACTAGGTCAATGGCCAATGAGGCCAGAAGGAGAGGGTAATCAATCGGGGTCACAAGGTTAGACTAGCCCAAATGAATAAAATCGTTGGCTTTAGAAGGTTTATTACCCTCCTGACAGGCTGGGCTATCCCACTAAGCCTCATAGCAATAGCACCAGCTAACGCTGCCACAACCCTTACCCTGAACGATATCTATAGCCCAACCAAGGTTATAAAGATTGAACTCATCCTGCCGCTTGCCACCGTGCAGGCGCTAAATAACCCCGCCACCTTTAAGGTTTATGTGCCAGGGCAAGTAAAGATTTCTTCCGGCACAATCACCAGCGGTTTGCTTGACATAAACATAAAGCTCAAGGGAACTACCTCGATGTCTGCCCTAAGTGGAACCCCCAGCTTCAAAATCAGATTCAAGAAAGATGAAGCTGGATTGGGCTATCTAGGCTTGCGAAGAATGACTCTCAACGCAATGACCCAGGACACTAGCAAGGTTCATGAGTTTGGCTCATATGCTCTGTTCAATGCGATGGGGGTGCCGGCTTCGAAAACAGGTTGGGCGAAAGTTTTGGTTAACGGCGTTAGCAAGGGCTTATACGTCAATGTCGAGCAGCCTGACCAGATTTTTATCTCAAAAAGATTCAGAGACGTCACCCAACATATATACGAGGGTGTCGCCATGAAGGACTTAAAAATAGGCAGCGATGACGGTGGCGATCAAACTGGATCTTTCCTTGCCGACTACGGCTGGAAGGTAACCCCAAACAAGAATGACCTGAAGGCTGCTGTAACGCCACTGAATAATCCAGATCAAGCAAAGTGGTATGAAGATCTAAATACATACTTTGATAGAACGACTTTGATAAAAACTTTGGCGGTTGAAAATTTCATCGGACACTGGGACGGATACTCCGGGCCAGACATCAACAATTACTATCTAAGAACTAACACCAGAGACAAATTCACTCTAATTCCTTGGGGAACAGATCAAACTTTCGGTGAGAACCGACAGACATCGGTTGCGGGAGACACTTTTATCTATCCTCTGGTTTCGGAGCGAGCCGACCAACCTTGGGCTAACAACTTGAAGCGAGGGTTGTTGTATGTTAAGTGCATTAATTACAAACCCTGCAGGACCCAATACTTACTGCAATTAAAAGCAGTCTCGGCAATGGCTACCAGCATGAAACTTGGCGAGAAAATGGCTAACGCCGGCAAGGTAATCGAATCCACTCTGGCCTTCCAATACAGATCAAACCCTGCGATGCTCTCTACCATTCATAAAGAGCAAACTCGGAGCATAAAGTTCATAACTACTCAACAATCAAACGTTAAGAAAGCTCTAACTACCTACGGTGTGAAGTAAAAATCTTTGATCATAACCAGTGCTAGTCCAAGAGGTATCTAGAACACACATCGATTATTTCTGCTCGAGCTGAGGTAACTTCACTATTTGCTTGCTCAAGATCAAGGTCGGAAGCAGCTGAGCCAAGTAACTCAAAATATTTATGAGAGAACTCAGCAAAACTTTGGATGGCGCTCTTCACTTCCGATGACTTGGCTTCATCCCCGTAGCTCTGAATCTTTGTCAAATAGGGTTCAATTTCCTGATCTGTTTTAGGAACTTCTAAGGCTTCAAAGCTTGAGCAAGTCTTCTCATCTGACGGGCTCTGTTGACTAGCCAAGTAGCTAAAAGCACCTAAGCCAAATAAGAGCAGCACTGAGGTAACGAGAAGGGGCCTTGATTCAATGAAACGTCGTAACAACTTTCCTCCGAGCTAGGACCTAAGCAATTAACGCTTAACCTGGATAGTAAAGGCATTAGCTAATTCGCGGTACCAAGCAGACTCTGACACATCCAGTCTTTGCCAGCCAATGGAAGGGTTCTTTATCTCAACTGTGGTGGAGCCCCCGCCATCGAGCAAGACTGCATCGGTAGCGCCCAGGTCCATGAGCCAATGCCCCATTTGATCTGATGATGAGCCGCCCTGTCTAAATCCGAAGTCGGGAGCATCCAGCCCTCTGCTTGAAGCAACCAGCCAAACTTGGCCGTCTTCATTCCAGCCAATAGCTGACCTCGGTCGATAATCCTTTACGTGCTGTGCACAAATCCAAATGAACTTTCCATTTTCAACTAGTCTTGGGCCGCGTCCAGCTGCAGTGATAAACGAAGTCTTAGCAGTGGCTTGATAACCAGCTTTGACTGTCACAAGATCGCCAGCTTTAAACTTCCTAGCAGAATAAGCAGTCCATCCATTAGCTTGAATTACAAGCTCACCAGACTCGATTCCAATGGAAGCTCCAGTTCGATAGACATTCTTAACATACTGTCTACCCAATTCATCTAGACCTATCCGCAGTGTCGCGTTAGCCCTATTTGGAGTTCCTGGAAAGTTCTCATCAAAAAGCGTTGCGCCACTTGTGCTTAAATTCACGTAATTAACTGACTCGAAAAACAGTGTTGTGCTGTTGTTGCTGACTGTTCCAGAAGTTTTTACTGAGTCAGCAGCCATTCGTGTTTCATAGACAGGTGAGTGAGCAAGACTTAGTTTCACTTTGGTTTTGACTTTTAGTTTTGCAAGAGTTTTAGCAATGGCTCCTCTAGCTTGGATGACGGTGCCAACTTTGATGCTGACTGTTGCACCCTTTGGATAGATCTTGTAAATTGAACCAGATTTTAGAACTAAGGTTGTTTCGCCTTTAGAAGGCAGCACTGTTTCAGACAGCTTTCCATAAACGACTAGAGACTCAGGTCCAGGTTTCGGTTGGTTGACGCCTGTTACCTGATATTTCTTTGAACCAACTGTGAGCGTGCCAGTTCCTCTATAGCCTTTGCTCAAAGCAACTTTATGTAATGCCATACCAACTACCTGAGTAGTCCCTGGCGGAGAGTAGCTAACCTGGCTATTTTCAATCATGGCGTTCCAGGGGCCATTGCCATCAAAGTAGTCCCCATTTAAGGATGCTAGAGCAATGTCGCTACCCTGAGACAAACTCCTTAGAGTCTGAGTCTGCGGGATTGCCCAGTGTAGAACACCAAAGTCAATGTTTCTAAGATTGCCCTCAATTACAGAGAGTTTTGTCCCTAGCGGCGATAGCGATGCGTTCTGGGCATCGCTACCTGGCTGCCAAGTCCAACTTTTCGCCGTTACCCCTGCGCCTAAGCTGATCGAGGCTGTTTGATGGGTCAAATCCAGAGGGGGTGTAATCCAACATCCAGAATTATCGGCCAAAGCTGGTGTGCTTATCAAGACAGTGCCAGCGACTAGAGCAACGGCTGCTAGCCGTCCCATGTTTTTCACTTTGCTCTGAATTTGCATAATGCTTTAAGCCTATTCCAGCTTCTTGGTTAGGCTGAATGTATGTTCCCTAAACAATTGCTTACCAAAATCGGTATCAGTAGTATCTTGCTACTTGCTGGTAGTTTGCTGAGCCCAGCATCAGCTACAGAGGTGCCGAACTACATTGAGGGAACAGACAAATCAGCTGCAGTGTTTAACCCACTGCAGGTGAACAATTTTCAGATGCAGATGTCTGACAGCGATTTCAACTCACTTACCTATGGCAATGTCAATTCCAACAATGAAGGCCCCTGGAGACGCACAGTAATGAGCTTCACTATGGCCAACAAGGTCTATGGCCCATACACCGTAGGCGTTCACCTGAAAGGTGCTTGGGGTTCTTGGCGAGACATAAACAGCAAAGCCGCATTCAAAATCAAAATGGATGCTTTCGTAAAGAATCAGAGACTATTTGGCATCACTAAGTTCACTTTGAACAATATGGTCCAAGATCCTAGCTACATTCACGAAGCTGTCACTTACCGATTGTTCAGGGCCATGGATGTCCCCGCTCCTCGTGTTGGCTACGCAAACGTTACTCTAAATGGCCGGTACTTCGGCTTGCACCTGAATGTCGAGACTGTGGATACAACGATGCTCTCGCGCTGGGGCATAGTCAATGAGCATCTCTATAAAGGTGGAGTTCCTGACTTCCCCGATTTCTACACTAACGACCAGTGGAAATTCCAAGTAGAAGATGGTTCTACTACTAACAAGAGTGATCTGGACAACTTCATCCGAGTTAACCAGAAATCTGGTGATGCCTGGTGGAATGAGATAATCCAGTATGCAGACATCAAAGAGATCATGACCGATTTTGCAGTGGAGGCGTTCGTTGGCCACTGGGATGGTTACCCCTTCAACAGGAACAACTTCTTCATAACCTTTGATGGTGCAGGCTATGCACACATGATCCCCTGGGGAACGGACCAAACTTGGGGTTCAGGCATTGACTACTGGGGTTCCGGCACTTTATTGGTTCAACGTTGTCTGAGTTCAAGTGATTGTAGGGAAATGTATCTGCAGATTTTGGCTGACATCGCCAGAAAAGCTCGCTCACTAGAGCTCAGCACTATGGCGGCGCATGTCGCCGAGGCTATTACAGCTGACGTGATGGCCGATTACAATGCCCCATTCTTTTGGGGGCCAGGTTTAGAAACAGCCAACGCATATCAAAGCTGGGCCATGGGGGACATGAATCAGCAGACTGATTACTTATCTAGTTTGACTTCTTCTTGGGATACTGGTGTTTCTGAGATCAACGTCGAGGGAGTCTCATACCCAGTAAATGAAACAGTTGTCCTACCAGTTGGAACTAGGCAAGTGGAAGTTCAGGCCATCCCATTCCAGACTTATGCAACCAGTGACTCGATAACTGTTTCTTCTCTTAACTCTGGGCTGAACTTCGCCGAAGTCCCTGTGACTTCCGCCGATGGGCAGCACACAGCTAAGGCTATGGTCTCTCTTTATATTCTAACTAAGCGCGAAAGTTCTGCCCCAATTAGCTTCGTAGATAACAAGTCAGGTGTCACTAAGGCTGGTGCATCTAAATTGAGTCAGTTGAAATCTAAACTAAAGAAATCCAAAGAACTGACACTAAAGTTTTCAATGCCTAAAGGTCAGAAGATGTCTTGGGCTTCAGCAAAAACTCTCTTAGACAAGCGTGCCTCATTGGTAGTAAACAGCATGAGAGCGTCAGGAATAAGAGTTGTAAAGTTCACCAAGGTGGTCACTCCAAAAGGTGATCCAAACTCCATCACCTTATCTTTGAAGTATCAGAACTAGTATCGGTAAATTGTTACCGTTGTACCCTTTTGGGTCTTAGCCCCAACTGTGAATGTATAGATTGCAGTCTTGATGCCGTTGATCTTCTGGGCCTGCAAATACTTCTGAACAGCGACAGCACGGGCTGGACCTGCAGTTGGCTTGTCCTTGGCAATCAAGAAGTTATTTGTTATGTCGACCTTGATAACAGTGCCCTTACCAATCTTCTTGATCTCAGCTGCAATGATCTTGTTTGCTGCAGCGTTAGTCTTGGCATCAACTGTTAGCACGCCAACCTTAGGGAAGCCCACAACAATTACATCGACGGCAGCTGGAACCAAGATGGTCACCTTGTATTCTTGAGTGGTTTCATCCTCAGCGGTTACGGTGATTACTGCAGTGTTAATACCAGGGACTAATGAGTCGGCGCCTGATGCTTCAAATGTGGCCAGCTCGCTGTGAAGAACTGCATCCAATTCCGCTGACTCGGTGCCCACTGGAAGAATAAGTGTAGAGCCCACTGTTACGGCCGCGCCGTTGATGAGGAACGAATTAATGGCCTTATCGCTTGAAAGCGCAACGTTTATGGTCACAGTGTAGGAATACGGATCCATGTTCGCATCACCAGGGGTGACCTCTATGGTGATTACGTTTTCACCTGTAACTAGTCCATCGATGCTATAGGTGTTCGCTGTAGCAGTTTTGGTGACTGTTGCGTCACCGCCATCAAAGGCAAGTTGGGTACCAGCACTATTGCCGCTCTTAAGCGCAACTGTTGGTTCAACAAACAAAGCAGCTTTCACTGTGCCATTAGCCAATAGCCCTGGCAATGTTCCTGCATATTCCTCATTAAAAGTAATAGCAGTGGCATTTACCTTAACCGTCTTTAGGGTTGCATCAGCACCGCCGACGTAGATCTTCAATGTATAGGTTTTAGCAAATCCATTACCAGCCGGTGGAACAACCTCGATGGAAATTAGGTTCACACCTTTTTCAACGCTAAATGAGCGAGCGATGGTTGGCCAAACTGTCTTATCATTCACAAACACATCCGCGCCAGGGTCAGCAGCTTTGACTCCAACACTGATTCTTGTAGCGGTCAAAGGTAAATCAAAATACGCATTAGCATCATCCAAAATTGCAGGGTCAATTGCCTCCCCATTGATGGTTACTGGCTCTTCCTCAGCAAGTTCTGCATTGGTGCTGAGTACCAAGACATTCAGTGTCACTGTGTAATCGGTGCTATCGCCATTTTGAGCTGTAACAGTCACTACCAGTGAGTTTTCGCCTTCTTGAAGTCGTGATTCAACCTTGTTTCCGTCTCCAGCAATCATGTATGTTGCATAGTCGTCGGTCGTAGCGAATTTCACATTCACGTGGGAAGTACCAGATGCGAGGTCAATAGAATCGCCGTCGCCGACTTCCATTCCATTGACTTTAAAGATCGAGAAACTAGTGTCATCGGAGAGCTCTGGGATCAGCACAGTTATCGAGTAGTCTTCTGTCGTTTCTCCATCAGCCGCGGTAACTGTAACAGTAACTGTATTTTCACCTGGCTGAAGATCAACGTTTCCGTCCACTACGAAGGATGCGAAAGGATCTGTAGTCTCAACAATTACCCGGACCGCTCTAGTACCGATTCCAACATTCACTGGGCCGGCTAAACCATCTTGACCTGCAACTGTAATGAAGTTAACGCCGGTCTCAGTTCCTGCCACAGATCCTTGAACAGTAACCGTAACCACATAATCAGCTGTCGCCTCACCATCAGCAGCAGTCACAGTAACAGTCACCGTATTCTCACCAGCAACCAACTCAGAACCACCATCAACAGTAAAAGTTGCAAACGGATCAGTAGTAACAACACTCACAACAGCAGCACGAGTACCAGCAGGCAAAGTAACCGCACCCTCCATCGCATCCTGACCACCAACAGTAAACGACTCCAAAGACACATCATCACTCAAAACAACAGACTCAACAGTAACCGTAACCACATAATCAGCTGTCGCCTCACCATCAGCAGCAGTCACAGTAACAGTCACCGTATTCTCACCAGCAACCAACTCAGAACCACCATCAACAGTAAAAGTTGCAAACGGATCAGTAGTAACAACACTCACAACAGCAGCACGAGTACCAGCAGGCAAAGTAACCGCACCCTCCATCGCATCCTGACCACCAACAGTAAACGACTCCAAAGAAGTATCAGTATTTTCAGAGACGATAACGATCAAACGATAGGTGAAATAGTTTCCGTCTTCAGCAGTTGCCAATACTTTAACTACGTTTCGACCTGTATGTAGAGTGTCTGCTCCTGAGATCGATACTGTCGTAGATTCTCTAACAGGCTCTGCCGTGATCTCGACAGCCTCTGTACCATAAGGGAACGTGTATGTGTCCCCAGCAGTGGCATCTTCACCTTCAATTTGGAAGACGGCTAGCTCAACATCACTACCTAGCTCAACATTCAAAGTGACTATGTAAGCCCTTGTCGCTTCTCCGTTAGCCGCTGTAACTGTCACAGTTAAAGTGTTTGGACCAGGAACTAGCTCCGCACCACCTTCAATTTCGAAAGTTGCACCGTCATAGGCGACCTCAACGACAACTTCGACCTCAACCGTGTATGGATCGATGTTTATAACAGCACCATCGATAGCTGCAGATCCATTGACTGTGAAGACACTTAGGTCTGTATTGGAACTAAGTGCCACGTTTAGGGTGACGACATATTCAGCACTGTTTTCACCGTTTAGAGATGTGACTGTAACAGTTAGAGTATTTTCACCTGGCTGCAGATCAACACCACCATCAATAGAGACCTCTCCACCGTAAGTGGATTCAGCAACAACCACAACATCGGTAACAGTCTCGGCTAACTCAACAACGCTGCCATCCTCAACCGGAGCGCCATCAACTGTGAATGTCTTCAAAGTTGCATCCGCAACATCAGGATAGAAAACCTGAATCGGATGAGTCGCAACCGCCCCACTCTCAGCAGTGACAGTCACAGAAACAGTATTCAAACCAAACCGCAAACCAGTAGAACCGGAAACAACAACCGACTGAGCATAAACATCAGTAGCCTGAGCAACCACAGTCACAAAATCATCCGCACCATCCAACACAACCAACTGGCCATCAACCACAGCCGCACCATTAACAGTGAACAACTTCAAAGAAGTATCAACAGAAACCGGACGAACATAAACCGTAAAACCATAATCCAGAACAGAACCATCAGCAGCAGTAACCCGAACAGTCACAGCATTACTACCAGACACCAAACCAGAAGCACCAATAACAGAAACCCGAGCATCAGGATCAACCGCAGAACCAGAAACAGAAACCGAAGAAACACCAGGCTCAACACGAACCACAGCACCAACCAAAGTCACCACACCATTAACCCTGATCGAAGCTAAACGCTTATCACTCGAATAAGCAGTCCTAGTAACAGCAACCTGATAAACCCTAGAAGCAACACCATCAGCAGCAGTCACAGTCACCAAAACAGTATTCAAACCAAAACTCAAAACAGAACCACCAGAAACAGCCACCCCAGCGTCAGCATCAACCGCAACAGCAGAAACCACAACAGAAGACACACTAGGAGCAACAGTCACAGCCAAACTAGTCAAACTAACAGCCGCACCAGCAACAGACACAGAAAGCAAATCAGTGTTATTCGAACGAGCAACCCGAACCTTAAACAGATAAGACCTAGAAGACTGATCCTCAGCAGTAACAACCACAGTCACAGTATTCAAACCAGTAACCAAACCAGAAGCACCAAAGACCGCAGTCGAAGCATTCACATCCACAGCAGCAGCTGTAACACTCACACTAGAAGTGCCATAAACCACATCAACAACACCATTAACAGCAACCAGTGAACCATTAACCGAAATAGAAGCCAAAGAAACATCACTAGAAAGCGGTCTAGCCTTCACAACAGTCGCCGAATAAACCCGAGTAGAACCATCCTGAGCCGTAACAGTAACCCGCACAAGATTAGAACCAGTCACCAAACCAGAAGCACCAGAAACCTGGAACAAAGCCAAATCACTAGAAGCCTCAGCAACCACAACAACCGAAGAAACAGCAGAACCAACATCAACCTGACTACCATCCAACACATTCACACCATTGACAGTAAACACAGCCAAATCAGCATTAGTATCAGCAGCAGTCACCGACACATAAACCACATAATCAGCAAAAGAAACACCATCAGCAGCAGTAACACGAACAGTCACAGCATTAGACCCAACAAGCAAACCAGAAACACCAGAAACAGAAACCTGAGCATCCAAATCAACCGGAACCCCAACAACAGCAACAGAAGAAGTCAAATACGGTCTAACAACAGAACCACCAACAACCACAACCTCACCATCAACACTGATCGAAGAAACCCCAACCTCAGAAGAACGAGCAACATCGACGGTGAATGTGTATGAACTCTTTGCTCCGTTTTCCGCAGTA
>Ga0209084_1000890_pt1 | contig 26840 bp, 24 predicted proteins | sample C_130820_MF_Meta_FD_187309 | JGI IMG/M metagenome (GOLD analysis project Ga0209084, IMG submission 187309) | Freshwater microbial communities from Lake Croche, Canada to study carbon cycling - C_130820_MF_MetaG (SPAdes) (version 2) | ecosystem: Environmental > Aquatic > Freshwater > Lake...
TCCACCCCAGTTGCCGCTTTCGTCAGGCCGAGCCCGATAGCCGCTAAATCTTGGAAGGCGGTGTAGCTCGCAATTGCTTCAATCAATCGGCTATCGCAAGTTGCCACGGCTGCTGCGAAATCGTCAGCAACAGTGACATCAATACCCTGCACACTTAAACGGTAAGCAACATCTCGTCGTCGCTCCCCTGTACAAACAACTTTCCGTCCCTGAAGCACGTTGTAGTCCACATCCCACAGCCAGGAAGTGTCACGCCCATCAATTCCCCGAGCATTCACACTCAGTATTACTTGAGGGGCAGTGACCTGTGACAGGCACTCTCGCCAACTCTCTGGATTCTTGGCAAGTCGTGTATCAACGTTTCGAGTGCCTACCGCATAGGTGGAGACACGATCTGGGGCAGATTCGGTCAAGTCTGCCTGAACAGTTACCGGGACCACAGCGCCCATCAACCTCGCAGCTTCAATGGCGAGAACAGCATTACGCCCCGGACCTGAGAGGCGCTGATCTGCTCGAACCTGCGCAGATTGTGTACCCAGACCACACGGGCACGAGTAGTCCGCTTTGGACCAATCAAGCAACTCACTGCAACTTGGGCACGTTGCTGCATCAGGATGCTTGCGACCGCCAAAGGTTACTCTCAAAACATGTCCTGCATCGCTGACTGCAAACTCAAGAAATGGGTCATCACGGTTAATGATGTAAGTTATGTCATCGCCAACGAAACTCTTGTGCCACAAATTGGCTACCTTGCGCACTTCCCCAGTCCGATGTAGCTGATCACGCGACAGGTTGAGCAGCACGACAACCTTGGGTTTAAGTGCTTCGCACATTGCAGGAAGGTAGAGCTCGTCACACTCAAGAACAACATAACGATTGCGAGGTTTACTCGAAAGAACTGTGGCGATGCCAGCCAACATGTTGGCACCGAATTCACTGGTACTGACCCTTTCATCCGTACCGTCGGCCAGAATTCGAGCTAAGAAGGCGGTTGTCGTTGTCTTACCGTTTGTACCGCTCACTAGAACAATGTCACGCCCCGCTGCCAACTTGCCAAGCGCATTGGGATCAACGGCAAGTATCACTCGCCCTGCGATTGTTTCGCCTCGGCCTCGGCCAGTCACTTGAGACAGGCGGCTCGCTATCGAACTAGCTCGATGGGCAAGTGACAGTCGCAACTGGCCAGGCACAGTCAATAACTTACTGCGCGAAGTTGCCGCGGAAGTACTCGAACAACAAACCGAAGACTGATGCCAGAAGGGCCATTACTCCGAGTACTGCAAGCCAACTCGCAAATACGAAACCTAGAACAAAAACAAATGTTGACAGGCCAATCGCAAATGGTGCCCATGAGTGTGGCGAGAAGAACCCGTATGTAGTGTCTGCGTCTGAAATCTCTGCAAACTCATTGTCCTCAGGAAGTGCGCCCACTCGGCGAGCAGTGAACAAGGCGTAGAAACCAATCAGAAACGCTAGACCACCAGTCAACGCTAATGCCGTTGTACCAATTGGTTCATGTGACATGAACCAATAAACCACCGTCACGAGCGTGTAGAACGCAGTACCAGCCGCGAAGAGTAAACCACCGGTTTTCATAGTTACTTGACCTCGCCCTGAGTTGTCTCGGTGATCTTCTCAAAGATGTCTGCGCGTGCCAATGCAGTCAAGTGTTCAACCTCGGGATGATGAAGGTCGAATGCAGGACGCTCGCTACGAATACGCGGAATTTCGATGAAGTTGTGTCGCGGCGGTGGACAGGATGTGGCCCATTCCAACGAACCGCCCCAGCCCCAGGGATCATCATTGTTGACCATTGGCGCAAACTTTGTCGTCTTATAGATATTCCATAGGAATACAAAGGTCGACGCTCCCAAAACAAACGATCCGATGGTTGAGACTTGATTCAAAGCCGTGAAACCATCGCTAGCTAAGTAGTCAGAGTAACGACGAGGCATGCCCTCAACACCGAGCCAGTGCTGCACAAGGAATGTCGTGTGGAATCCGAAGAATACGAGCCAGAAGTGCACCTTGCCAAGTCGTTCATCGAGCATCTTGCCGGTGAACTTTGGCCACCAGAAGTAGAAGCCAGCGAACATGGCGAATACGACTGTGCCAAACACAACGTAGTGGAAATGAGCGACCACAAAGTAGGAGTCACTGACATGGAAGTCCAGAGGTGGCGCAGCCAGGATGATGCCCGTCAAACCACCAAAGAGGAAGGTTGCAAGGAAGCCGATCGTCCACAGCATGGGAGTCTCGAACGACACAGACCCACGCCACATGGTGCCTATCCAGTTGAAGAATTTAACACCCGTTGGGACGGCAATTAGCATCGTCATGAACGAGAAGAACGGCAAATTGACTGAACCAGTCACGTACATGTGGTGTGCCCACACAGCTACGGACAATCCAGCAATTGCAATCGTGGCGAAGACGAGACCCTTGTATCCAAAGACTGGCTTGCGGCTAAAGACTGGGATGATTTCACTGACAATGCCGAAGAACGGTAGCGCCAGAATATAGACCTCAGGGTGCCCGAAGAACCAGAAGAGATGTTGCCACAGGAGTGCACCACCATTTGAGGCGTCATAAACCACAGCCCCGAATTTTCGGTCAATTTCCAGCATGAGCATAGCTGCTGCAAGCACTGGGAAAGCCATGAGTACAAGCACACTGGTCAGCAGTACATTCCAGGTAAAGAGAGGCATGCGGAACATGGTCATACCCGGTGCACGCATGGTGAAGATTGTTGTAATGAAGTTGACGGCACCCAAGATGCTCGCCATACCGCTCATTACAAGACCCATGATCCACAGATCGGAGCCAATATTTGGCGAATTCACCACGTTAGAAAGCGGTGAATAAGCGAACCAACCAAAAGCTGCTGCACCACCAGGCGTGATGAAGCCGAGCACCACAACAATGCCGCCGAACAGGTACAGCCAGTAACTCACCATGTTGAGACGCGGGAACGCGACATCCGGCGAGCCAATTTGCAGTGGCATGATGGCATTTGCAAAACCAGCAAAAAGTGATGTTGCAAACAAAAAGAGCATCAGAGTGCCATGCATGGTGAACAGCTGGTTGTACTGTTCATTGCTGACAAACTGCAAACCTGGTTGAGCAAGTTCTGCACGAATAACCATCGCCATCGCACCAGCAATGATGAAGAAGGTGAACGATGTGACCATGTAGAGATTGCCAATGACCTTGTGGTCAGTTGTCGTAGCCCACTTGATTACTTTGCGGCCACGTGACTCACGGGCTGGAGCAAAACGGATGCCACTCACTAATGGTTTATCAAGAATCGCCATGTCTACTCTCCTGCTACTACGGTTCGACCAGTGTGCAACTTGCCGGACCACCCAAGGGCTTTCAGCTGTTCGATGTGCGCGTTGTATTCCGCTCGTGTTACTACCTTGACATCAAAAAGCATGCGGGAATGGTCAACACCGCACAATTCGGCACATTTGCCAGAGAAGGTTCCGATGCGATCTGGAGTGACCTCAAAAGCATTCTTACGGCCAGGGATGATGTCCATCTTCATCAAGAAGACCGGCACCCAGAATGAATGGATTACGTCAGGCGAAGTCAACTCAAACTTCACTTTTTCATTCACTGGAAGCCATAATGTTGCACGTTGCTTTGGCGTACCAACGTCGTAGGCCCCCTCGTCTAAGTAGTTGAATCCCCATGACCAGCGCCAGCCTTCGACGTTGACTGTGTGTGTCTGATCGTTGCTCACCTTCGTCAGAATGGCTTGATCGCGTGCCGTGAAGTAGAAAAGAGCCAGAACCATTAAAAGAGGCGCAACTGTGTACAGGATTTCAATCGGCACATTGTATTTGACCTGTTCAGGCAGATCGTCAGCTGATCTGCGCCGGTAAGCCACAATTGCCCAAATCAATAAGCCCCATACGAGTAGACCTACAAGCAGAGCTGCCAACCATGAACCTTGCCACAGCGAAAGAATTCGCGGGCCTTCCTTGGTTGCTGGGACAGGCATTCCGAGACGCCCAGCCGTACTGTCTTTAGAACAACCCGCAAGTAACAGAACTGACATGCCGGTAAGCAACGCCAAACTGATTCGCTTACTACGTGCTGACGATTTCACGTGATGCGCATCCTTAATGTGTCGACCCACGGAACAAATTCTCAATGTCTCGTGGGGCTTTTAATCTGTTCAAACCTTACCGCAACACGCACGCACACAGCATGAGGGCAGGTCGATAAGCGAGATTATTCACATTCTTGCGACATCACTGGAGCCCAACACATCACTGGAGCCCAACACATCCCAGAGTTCACGAAGTCGCATAGCCAAAGGCCGTTGGCATTGAGCGCTTGAGCGCGACCAACTGGCAGTAGTTGCTACGACTGACCTCTTGTGCCCCCAGCGAACGAAGGTGTTCTGTCATCCACTGTGAATCAATGATTCGACCTGGCGTCTGGCTCATGATGTGCGCGAGGTGAACAAGGGCAACCTTGGATGCGTCACGCCGCAGGTGAAACATTGACTCCCCTGCGAATACGCCACCTATCTCAACTCCATACAGCCCACCGACCAAATCTCCATTGGAGTCAAGAACCTCAACCGAATGGGCATGACCCAACTCATAGAGTCGCGTAAACGCTTTGATCACATTGAGATTTATCCAACCTTGCGGGCGCTGTGGGTTTCCACACGCAACTACCACTTCTCTAAACTGCTCATCGACAGTAACGGTGAAGTTTTTCACATTCTTGCGCAGTGAGCGAGAAATCTTGATCTCGTTTGGCATAAAGATGGCCCGAGAGGCAGGTGACCACCAACCGATTGCTTCGCTATCATCATCAATCTCGTAAGGCATAGGAAAGAGACCACGCTCATAGGCTGCCAACAATGTTTCTGGCTCCCAATTGCTCCCGAAATATGTCAGTTTCGGCCACTCGACTGGAGTTTGGGCATACAACACATGACCACGGTTATCGATACCACTTAACGCAAGAAAGTCCTCATCCGCAGGTGCCTCAACTGGATTGGGGAAATCAATCTTGCTGTCATCGCATAGCAATCGAAGGCCTATCGACTCGAAACTTTGGCAATGTGCTCGTGAATCTCATCTACGACACCTGGTCCGTATGCCTGCGCTAGGCGATCCAAGAAATCATTACGATCAAGACCAAATTCCTGAGTGCCGACCGTTTCGATGACATACGTCGCTAACAGTGAGCCAACCTGAGCACAATGCTCGAGTGAAATGTCCCAATTCAAACCACTGATAAATCCAGCCCGGAATGCATCTCCGACACCTGTGGGATCCTTGATGACGCGTTCTTGCGCAACTGGCACATGAATGTCCAAGCCATCTTTGGATGTGATGCGAACGCCATCCTTACCCAAGGTCGTGACTCGCACACCTATGCGTTGCAAAATTTCTTCATGAGTCCAACCAGTGCGAGACTCGATTAAGGTCGCTTCATATTCATTGTTGAACAAGTAGGCAGCACCTTCGATAACAGCCTTTGTTTCTTCAGATGTCAATCGGGGTAACTGCTGCGACGGATCGGCAATGAAGTCGATTTCTGCTGAGCGGCACGCGTTCGTGTGCGCAATCATGGTGGCGGGATCATCAGCGCCAATGAGAACAAGGTCTAGGCCGCCTACCTTTTCGGCAATACCTAGCAAATCAATTTTTCCAGATTCTGACATTGCACCTGGGTAGAACGAGGCAATTTGATTCTGCTCTTGGTCAGTCGTACACATAAATCGAGCGGTATGTGCAGTGCGCGATACGTGTACGTGATCGCAAATGACGCCGTATTCCTGCAACCAGGACTGATAGTCAGCAAAGTCATGACCGACGGCGGCCACAAGCAGTGGCTGACCGCCCAGCACACCGATACCGAAGCAAATATTGGCCGCTACCCCACCGCGACGAATTTGTAAATCGTCAACCAAGAATGACACGGACACGTTATGCAGCTGGTCTGCCATGAGCGAGTCTTTAAAGAGACCAGGAAATGTCATGAGGTGGTCAGTGGCAACTGAGCCTGTAATTGCTATGCGCATAGGAAGTGAGCCTAACTAAAAATGCCTGCGACCGTCAGGCAGTCGCAGGCACTCTTCAAAACTTGTTTAAGAGAATGAATCACCACAGGCACACGATCCGCCTGCATTTGGATTGTCGATGGTGAAGCCTTGCTTCTCGATGGTGTCGACATAATCGATAGTCGCTCCACCGAGGTAAGGGATGCTCATGCGATCAACGACAACGCCGACACCCGAGATCTCAGTGACAACATCACCTTCGAGGTCGCGATTGTCGAAGAAAAGCTGATAGCGCAGACCAGAACAGCCACCAGGCTGGACAGCAATGCGCAAGTTCAAATCATCTCGACCTTCTTGGTCGAGTAGTCCACGGACCTTGACTGCAGCCTGCTCAGTCAAAACGACGGTAGTACCTTCAGATACTTCTACAGACATGCTGCTCCTTAGTGCGATTCTTTATGTCGTTCTTACTCTCCATCTGCAACGCACATGAGGACCAAGACATTCCTAGTCTACGCAAAGAAGAGGCTGAATGCAGATATGGCTACCGTCGACCCCAAGTCTTTGCCACTCTCGCTGCCAATGCTTCAAGTGATTGAGTTGGTGCGCTGAGCGACACGTCCCTACCCACCAAATCCTTCATGGAATAGGCAGAATCAATGCCTACGTTGGAAATCTCTCGTTTGCCTAGCCGGACTTCACCAGCGAGAACCACGCAAGGCACACCAAATTTGGCTGCAGATTGTGCAACTCCCATCGCAACTTTGCCGTGCAGGGTCTGGTCATCCAGACAACCCTCGCCTGTGATGACAAGATCAGCGCGAGCGAGTTGTTCTTCAAATTCGAGTATGTGCATGACAGTGGCTATTCCTGGCAATCGCTGCGCCCCGATGTGAATCAACGCAAAACCCAGACCGCCTGCTGCCCCCGAACCAAGCGCTACAGCTGCATCCTTGCCGTCAGTGCGCTTTCCGCACACTTTCGCAAAGTTTGCCATGGCACTTTCCAGTCGCATAACTGCACTGTCATCTGCACCCTTTTGCCTCGCAAATGTCGCCGTGGCTCCACGCAGACCCAGAAGTGGATTGTCCACGTCTGTGGCTGCAATCAGTGTGACGCCCTGAATGCTTTGAAACACTCGGTCGAGATTCACATCTTCTATGTCAAGCAGTGCTGTCCCACCTTGACGTAAATCTGCTGTCGCGCTTGTTGCACCAAGCGCAGCCAACATTCCACTGCCGCCATCATTCGTGCAGGTGCCACCGAGTCCCAATGTGATCTGGGTGGCTCCCTGTTCAATTGCGGCAACAATTAGCTGCCCGACACCGAAAGAAGTGGTGATTTCAGGATCAAGGGATGTCTCATCAAGCAGATGCAAGCCACACGCTGTGGCCGCCTCTATCCAGGCCCGGTTTTCCAGCATCGCAAACTGTGCAGGCACGGGCTGGCCGAGCGGTCCAGTAATAATGACGGTGTAAATCCCGGCTCCAAGTGCGGATGAGATTGCCGCAACGAACCCTGGACCACCATCAGACATCGGCAGACTGATGACCTCATCCGAGCCATTGGTGCTGAGCCATCCACGAGCAATGGCATCGGCCGCTTGGTCGGCACGCATGGTGTCACCAAAACTGTCAGGAGCGACGAGAATCCGCATAGCCGCACGTTAGCATTAAGACCTATGAGTACAGACGGCACACAATCCAATTCCGAATCGACTTCAGGCAAGGGTCGCCCGACACCTTCGCGCAAAGATGCACAGAAGGCGAGGCAGGACTTACTCAAAGGTGACGTGAAGAGCCGTGAAGGTCGCAAGGCAGCAAGCAAACGGGATCGCGAAAAGCGTGCCGAGGCAAGAGCACAAATGCTCGCCGGTAACCCCAAGTATCTTCTTGCTCGCGACGCTGGTCCTGCTCGCGAACTTGCTCGTAATTTTGTTGACTCACGACTTTGTGCAGGCGAATACTTTGTTCCTGCAGCCTTTCTCGTTCTGATACTTGGGCTCATTAAAGTTCCAACAGTTCAAACTGCCGTCTTCTTCGGTTGGATGGTCATGCTCGTCTTCGTAGTAGCAGACACTGCATTCCTCGGTTTCCGGTTACGTGCTGCTCTGAAATCTGACTTGCCCAGTGGCACGAATCTGCGCGGCTGTGTCACTTATGGCGTTATGCGGGCATTGCAGTTGCGTCGCTTCCGCATGCCAAAACCACAAGTGTCTCGGTCAAAGCGCAAGTAGTTTTTTGTTTGGTAAGCGCATCCGGCTTCGGGGCACTAATCTGTGAATCATGGATTTTAGATACCTTGGAAACAGCGGCTTAAAGATTTCAGAAATTGCCTACGGCAATTGGATTACGCACGGTTCGCAAATTGAGCAAGACACTGCAATCGAGTGCGTCAATGCTGCTCTTGAGGGTGGAATCACCACTTTTGACACTGCGGATGTTTACGCAAACACCGTTGCCGAGGAAGTCTTGGGAACCGCGTTGAAAGGTCAGCGTCGGGAGTCCCTCGAAATCTTCACGAAGGTCTACTTCCCAACCGGCCCTGGCGGACAAAATGATCGCGGCCTATCACGCAAACACATCATGGAATCCTGCAATGCTTCGCTGAAGCGTCTGCAGACTGACTATGTTGATCTGTATCAGGCCCATCGCTTTGATTACGAAACTCCGCTTGAGGAAACTCTTCGTGCGTTCGATGACTTGATTCGCTCAGGCAAGGTTCTTTACATCGGCTTCTCTGAATGGAAAGCCTCTGAAATTGCTCAGGCAGTTTCCATCGCCAAAGACATGGGCTTGGACAAGTTTGTTTCGAGCCAGCCTCAGTATTCAATGTTGTGGCGAGTCATTGAAGCCGAAGTGGATCCGTTGTGCCGCGAAAACGGCATCGGACACATCGTCTGGTCTCCAATGGCACAAGGCGTCCTCACCGGTAAGTACCTGCCAGGTCAACCACGCCCAGAAGGCACGCGCGCAACCTCAGCTGCGGCACACTTCATGGATCGGTGGCTCGAAGATGACCTGCTTGAAGCGGTTCAGAATCTGCGACCGATTGCAGATTCGATCGGCTTAACTATGGGTCAACTCGCGGTCGCTTGGGTTTTGCAGAATCAGAACGTCTCAGCAGCCATCATTGGAGCTTCACGCCCCGAGCAGGTCACTGAGGCAATTGGCGCAAGTGGTGTGAAGCTAGACAGTGAAGTCCTTGCGGCTATCGATGGCGTACTCGAAGGTTTTATTCATTCAGATCCGTCTCTGACACAGTCACCTCAAGGACGCGTATAACCTTCAAATACCCCTGACCTAGCCTCCGATTGTGCTAAGGTCAGGGCACCGCGTTACCAGCGAAGTCCAGTGGAATTCTGGCGCTGTCCCGCAACTGTGAAGTGACTTCTGGGTCACAAGTCAGGTCGCCTGGGAACGAGGATCGTACACAACTCTCGAGGAAGAGTTCGTCTTATCACGTTCTTCTGTGATTCGTCGATTATTTTCTTCGGCCAACCGGAGGATCACATGATCAAAAAATCCCTGGCCGTTGTCACTACAGTTGTGGGACTCTTAGGTCTCGCAATCGCAGCAGCACCGACCCAAGCAGCAACTCAATCGACCTACCCAGTAGTAGTTTCGAATTATGGTGCGTCCATGACTTTTACAAAGTCACCAACGCGAATCATTTCCCTTTCACCCACAGCCACAGAGATGCTTTTTGCCATTAATGCTGGCTCAAAAGTAGTTGCAGTCGACAACCAGTCCAACTACCCCACCTCAGCACCAAAAACCTCGTTGTCTGGGTACACACCCAATCTAGAAAGCATTCTGAGCTATCGACCCGATTTAGTCGTAGTGAGTTATGACCCAGGTGATCTGGTTTCATCGTTGCGCAGCGCTGGAGTAAAGGTTCTCGTGCAAGATGCTGCCCAGAATCTGAATGATAGTTATGCGCAAATCTTGCAACTTGGCACCATCACGGGGCGAGTTGTGTCTGCAAACGCTGTGGTGAGCAACATGAAGAGGAAAATTTCTGCAGCGATTTCTAGTCTGCCAAAGAGGGCATCAGGAATGACTCTCTATCACGAGCTGGATAACACGTATTATTCAGCGACCTCGTCAACTTTTATCGGCCAACTGTATTCCATGGCTGGTCTCGTGAACATCGCAGACGCTGCTGATGGTGCGGAATGGGGTTACCCACAGCTCTCGAGTGAATACATCATTGCCAAGAACCCGTCGTTGATTTTCCTTGCCGACGCAGGTTGCTGTGGTCAGAGCAAAACAACAGTCAAGGCTCGTCCTGGATTTGTTCAGCTCGCGGCGGTCAAACGTAATCACATCTACATTCTCAATGATGACGTCGCCTCTCGCTGGGGTCCTCGAACAGCTTCTCTGCTTGAGGCCATTATTTGGGCCGTCAAGAATTTTCTCCGCACCAACCATTAAAGATCAATCAATGACTAAGACGATTCAGCGAGTATCAGCAACCACTCTTGTGGTGTACTCAGTCGCGGCTATCGCCACCATCATTTTGGCTGTCTGTGTAGGCGCCGTCTCGGTGCCTGCATCAGAAGTGTTGCATTCCATTGGTTGGCATCTCAAAGTGCCATACATGTCGAGAACTGTGGGCATGAATGACATCATCATTTGGCAGTTACGTCTGCCAAGGGTAATCCTGGCATTTGTGGTTGGCTCGATGCTAGCTAGTGCTGGCGCAACCTACCAGGGCACGTTTCGCAATCCCCTAGCAGATCCATATTTGTTAGGCGTATCTGCAGGTGCTGGCCTCGGTGCGACATTCGCAATAGTCTCAGGTTCAAACGTTTCTCATGCTCTCATTCCGGTTGCTTCATTCCTTGGAGCGATGGGAGCTGTTGCCCTGACGTACACACTTGGCAGATCGGGCATGTCAGGACGAATGTCTGCCTCACTTGTGTTAGCCGGCGTTGCAGTTGCAAACTTGTTGACGGCAATTCAGACGCTCATCCAACAACAACACAATGACAAGATTCGTGAGGTCTACTCATGGGTGCTCGGCACACTGAACACAAGTGGTTGGAGCGACGTGCAAATGGTTGCCCCATACGTTGCAGTCAGCACATTCATGCTGTTTCGGTACAGAAGAGTGCTTGACGTCTTTAGCGTAGGAGATGATGAAGCAACAACGTTGGGTCTACCAGTAGAGCGAGTTAGAGCAATAGTGATTGTTGCAGCCACACTTGGGACAGCAGCAGCAGTTTCGGTGACTGGCCTCATTGGCTTTGTTGGCATCATCGTCCCACACGCTCTGCGCCTACTTGTCGGCAATGGTTATCGAGTTCTCATCCCACTGTCAATAGTTGGTGGAGGCATTTTTCTCGTATGTGCGGATCTGATAGCGAGAACTGCACTCGCCCCGACCGAGATTCCCATCGGAATTGTGACTGCGCTTATCGGCGCTCCATTCTTCTTGTACATTCTCGGATCACGCAGAACGGGAGCACAAGCATGACGACCCTAAACATTGCCGAACTGTCTGTTTCAATCGATGGGCGCAACCTGGTTAACGACGTATCTTTTTCACTTAGTGTCGGGCAATGGTTGTGCATCATTGGCCCGAACGGCGCTGGCAAGTCCACCATGTTGAAAGCTATTGCAGGCATCTGCAAGTCAACTGGGCGAATGGTCATTGATGACAATGACCTACGTCAGCTCAACGAGCGAGAACGTGCGTGCTGGATTGCCTACGTTCCTCAAGAACCAATCCTGCCAACTGGGATGCGAGTTTTTGACTACGTACTTCTGGGTCGAACAGCGCATCTTAACTTGCTCGCGAGCGAATCAACCAAGGACCTAGAGGTTGCCGAAATGGTGCTCACCGAATTGGCTCTAGAGGATTTCCGTGACCGCGATGTGGCGACACTCTCAGGCGGTGAGCGTCAACGCGTCACAATTGCACGAGCTCTAGCTCAAGCTAGCCCGTTTATCCTGCTGGATGAACCCACTACAGCACTTGACGTCGGTTACCAACAGGAGGTCCTCGAGCTAATAGACCGTTTACGACGCGAACAAAAGATTGCCGTGATTACAACTATGCATGACCTCACAGTTTCTGGACTGTACCCAGATCGGCTCATGCTGTTGTCCGACGGTCGAGTCGTAAGCGATGGCCCCGCCTCTGAGGTGCTGACGGTCACGAATATCAATGAGCACTACGGCGCGGAAGTGCAGATTATAGATAACGACGGACGACCCATCGTTGTGCCAATTCGAACAGTCCAGAAGTGAGTGCAATTCACAATCAGTCAATCTTTGGCCACCTTTCCTAACACAATGCAACACGCCGAGAGTAAAGTCTCCGATGTTGGCCGCTAGACGTCCCACAAACAATATTCTGAACTAAGGGTTGTTACCGAGATAACCAGAACCAAAGGAGTGCCACTCATGAAGAATGCCCCGGCCCGATTGCTTTCGGAGTTTCTTGGCGTTTTCTTCCTGTGCCTTGTAAGCATTGGTGCCGTTACTAACCAAGCCGGCCCGACTGGAGTGGCGCTGGCCAATGGCTTGCTCATCTTTGCAGTCGTCTCTGCATTCGGACACGTCTCAGGCGCTCACTTGAACCCAGCTGTCACAACAGCACTTGCACTAACCAAGCGCATCGCCCCGATTGATGCTCTCGCCTACATTGCTGCACAAATCGTGGGAGGCATAGCAGCAGCTGGAATCTGGCAATGGTTCACACACGCATGGCAGGGCGTTCCGACACTTGCATCAGGCGTAACTACGGCCCAGGGCGTCGTGGCTGAAGTTCTGATTACATTCATGATGATGCTCGTCATTATGAATGTTGCGGTGGATAAGCCCGGCTCGTTTGCCGTTCTATCTGGCTTACCTATCGGAATGGCAATCACGGCAAACATCTTTTTAGCGGGGCCGATCTCCGGTGCGGCCATGAACCCAGCTCGTTGGTTCGGTCCGGCCCTCATCAAGGGCGATCTAACTCACGCTGTTGTATGGACTGTTGGACCACTCGTAGGTGCAATTGCTGCGGCATTTGTGTACGACATCATCTTGAAGCCTGCACGAGATTAGTTAACCGACGCATCCACAAACGGCGGACGGACAACTTCACATCGCAACTTCCGACCGCGTACATCCACATAGACTTCGTCACCAAGTTGAACAGACGGTGCAAGTAATGCCAAGGCGATACCTTTTGCCAAGGTTGGTGAAAATGTACCGCTCGTAGTTTCGCCGAGTACAAGGTCATCAGCATCAACAACAGTCATATGTCCACGTGGAATTCCACGATCGACCGCGGCTAGACCCCAAGCCGTACGTTGGGCACCCTCGGCCTTCTCCGCAATTAATGCATCACGACCAGCAAACTCTAGTTTAGTCCATCCGACTGCCCATCCAGTTCGTGCCTGAACTGGTGAGATTTCAGGTGAGATGTCCTGCCCCTGTAACACATAACCCATTTCAGTGCGTAATGTGTCGCGGGCGCCTAAACCGCACGGCAACAAGCCAAAGTCAGTGCCCAACTCAAGAAGGCTTTCCCAGATAGTTACTACGACATCGTTCGCAGCGACGATCTCAAAACCCACCTCGCCTGTGTAACCAGTGCGACACACCGTTACTGCTGAACCATTCCATTGCATGTCAGCAAATGACATGTAGGCCAGGTCGTTGGACAGTCCGAGTGAAGTCATAACAGCCATCGATGAAGGTCCTTGAACAGCAACAATTCCTTGAATCAAGTGATTGTCGACGACATCAATCCCAGCCGGCGCGGCAGCACGGAGCGCCTCAACTACTGATGCCGCATTCGATGCATTAGGAATTATTCGAACTTCATTGTCATCAGCCAGATACACGATCAGGTCATCAACGATGCCGCCAAGTTCATTGCACAACATGGAATATTGAGCTTGACCAAAACCGATTCGATTGAGGTCATTGGTCAGAACTGAATTCACAAAATCTTTTGCGCCAGCGCCGGAGACCACGAGCTTGCCCATATGCGACACATCGAAGATGCCGACCGCAGTTCGGACAGCCTGGTGTTCGGCCATCGTTCCCGTTGGATACTCGATGGGCATCTGCCACCCACCAAAAGGACCAAGCTTTGCGCCCAAAGCGACATGATGAAAATACAAGGAAACTTCAGTCATAAGACCACGCTACTAGTAACGTATGTTCATCGGCACAGCGAACAGGAGAACTATTCATGAGCGAGCAAGTCACACCAAAAATTCCTACTCTTACCCTCAAGGCAGACAATGCCCTCACTATTGCGGTAGATGGCCTTGTAGTAGCAACGAGCACTGATAATAAGTTCTCGATAGTTGGTGATGCACTTTCCAAGGCGGCGGCAACAAAACTTCGGGATGCCTTGCTCGCTGTTGGTGCAACAGGTGCCCGCGATGAAGTTGTGCGCATCCCCGGACTAGGAATCACTAAAGCTCCCCTCATCGTTGCCGTTGGTTTAGGTTCAATCAAGAACGCTCCCACACACGAACACCTGCGCAGGGCCGCTGGTAACGCTACGCGCAGTTTGTTCGGTTTCAAGAAACTTGCTCTTGCCTTACCAGCAACAGATGCAGGGAGCGCCCAAGCCCTTCTCGAAGGTGCAGCCCTAGGTGCCTATGCCTTCGGAGACCATCGCTTTGCAACAGCGAAGAAGGCTAAGTCGGGCGCAACTTCGATTGCATTGGTGACCGCTCTAGCCGCTACCGCAGAATTCAAGGCCGCACTCTCACGTGCCAAGACGGTAGTTGAGGCTACGACCTTTGCACGAAATGTCATCAACACCTCGCCTCTTCACATGCCACCTGCGGAATTAGCAGCAGCAGCGCAGGCTCTACTGGCTGACTCAACTGTAGAAGTCACGGTACTGGATGAAAAGGCGCTCGCTAAGGGTGGTTACGGTGGCATTCTTGCGGTCGGTCAGGGCTCCTCACGCCCACCTCGACTCATTCGTATGCAGTACTCCCCAGCTGGTGCGACAAAGCACATTGCGTTGGTTGGCAAGGGCATCACGTTCGACACTGGTGGCATCTCACTAAAGCCACCAGCAAGCATGCATGAAATGAAGGCAGACATGTCTGGTGCAGCAGCAGTCATTGCAACTATGCACGCAGTAGCTGCTCTCAAACTTCCTATTGCCGTCACGGCTTATGCGGCGTGCGCAGAGAATATGCCGGGCGGTAACGCTCAACGCCCTGGTGATGTGATCTCGGCTTACGGTGGTCGCACAATCGAAGTTCTTAATACTGACGCCGAAGGCCGACTCGTAATGGCCGATGCGTTGGTACGTGCAGCCGAAGACAAGCCTGATGCCGTATTCGACATCGCCACACTCACTGGAGCTGCAGTCGTTGCCTTAGGTTTCCGCACAGCAGGAGTCATTGGTGATGAGGATCCTCGCAACATGGTCCTAGCCGCTGCCGCAAAGGCCGGAGAAGAATTCTGGCCAATGCCAATGCCAGAAGAACTTCGTGCACCGATGGATTCTCTCGTCGCTGACATTGCCAATATCGGCATTCGTGAAGGTAGAATGTTGTCGGCTGCTCTGTTCCTCAAGGAATTCATCGCCGATGGACTGCCGTGGGCACACCTTGACATTGCTGGACCAGCGTTTAATGCGCAGGCCGCACATGGGTACACGCACAAGGGTGGCGTGGGCTTTGGCGTTCGAACACTCTTGGCACTACTGGAAACCACAGCTCAAGAGGGCTAGACCACATCACTTTCGACTTGCGTTATTACCCCACGACGTCAGTACTCCTGTCGGCGTGAAAGAATAGGGACGCGCACGTGCGCAAAAACACCTTGGCGGAGGATTAAATGCACGACATCGTAATCTTGGGCGGCGGGAGTGGCGGTTACGCAACCGCACTTCGCGCATCACAACTAGGACTTTCTGTAGTCCTGATTGAACAAGACAAACTCGGTGGCACGTGCTTGCATCGTGGCTGTATCCCCACCAAGGCACTGCTACATGCAGCAGAGGTAGCTGACACGGCGCGTGAAGGTGAATCCTTTGGGGTGCACAGCACTTTCAATGGCATTGACATGACCAAGGTGAACTCTTACAAGGATGGTGTCATCAATCGTCTTTACAAAGGCTTGCAAGGACTGGTTGCCAGCCGTGCGATTACCTACGTTGAGGGCTCAGGACGCTTAGTTGCTCCGAACACGGTTGAAGTCAATGGCGAACGCTACGAAGGTCGCAATATTGTGTTAGCAACTGGTTCTTATGCGCGTTCGCTCCCAGGTCTAGACATTGCTGGTCTAGTGATGACGAGCGATCAGGCACTGCAGCTCGACTACGTTCCAACAAGTGTCATCATCCTCGGTGGTGGTGTAATCGGTGTTGAGTTTGCGTCTGTCTGGCGTTCATTCGGTGTCGATGTAACGGTTATTGAGGGTCTGCCGACACTTGTTCCTGCCGAAGACGCGTCAGTGTCAAAGGCTATGGAACGTGCCTTCCGCAAGCGAGGCATCAACTTTAAGACCGGTGTTCGATTCCAGTCAGCTGATCAGGATGACTCCGGCGTGAATGTGACCCTGGAAACAGGCGAGACACTCCGCGCCGATCTTCTCCTTGTGGCCGTAGGTCGCGGGCCTCGTACTCAAGGTCTTGGCTACGAAGAACAAGGAATTGCCATGGACCGTGGGTTCGTTCTGACTAACGAACGTCTTGCTACAAACGTTCCTAGTGTTTTTGCTGTCGGCGACATCGTTCCAGGTCTGCAACTCGCTCACCGAGGCTTCCAACAGGGCATTTTTGTGGCGGAGGAGATTGCTGGTCTCGCACCACTTACCATCGACGAAACTGGTATTCCCCGCGTGACCTACAGCGAGCCAGAAATTGCCAGCATCGGCTACACCGAAGCTCAAGCCAAAGAGAAGTTCGGCGAGGTTGAATCCTATGAATACAACCTCGGCGGCAACGGCAAGAGTCAGATTTTAGGAACTGCAGGCTTCATCAAGCTGGTACGCCAAAAGAATGGTCCAGTCGTTGGCGTTCACATGATTGGAAGCCGTGTCGGTGAACTCGTTGGCGAAGCTCAGTTGGTCTACAACTGGGAAGCATCGCCCGAAGATGTAACTCCGCTGATCCATGCGCATCCAACCCAAAATGAAGCGTTCGGCGAAGCTTTCCTTGCTCTAGCGGGCAAACCACTCCACGCCCACGCTTAAGCGATAACCTTAAACTCAAGAACTGCTCAGAAGGAGAATCGGTCAACGTGTCTACGACTGTATCAATGCCACAACTAGGTGAAAGTGTTACCGAAGGTACGGTGACTCGATGGTTAAAGTCTGTTGGTGACGTTGTTACTGCCGATGAACCATTACTCGAAGTGTCGACAGACAAAGTTGATACTGAGATCCCGGCGCCTGTTAGTGGCATTCTCACTGAAATTATCGCGGGCGAAGATGCGGTTGTTCTCGTAGGTGGCGCTCTTGCCGTCATTTCTATTGATGGAGAGGCAAATTCGGCGGTTCCAGCACCTGCAGCAGAGCCTGTTGTTTCAACCCCAGCGCCTGCGGCTCCAGCACCAGCTACTGCGGCACCAATTGAGGCTCCGGTCCCTGCGCCTGCTGCGAGTACCCCAGCAACATCAGGCACCACTGCAATTGTTCTTCCTGCCATGGGTGAAAGCGTTACCGAAGGAACAGTTACGCGCTGGCTCAAGGCCGTTGGCGACACCGTCGCGGCAGACGAAGCTCTTCTTGAAGTTTCGACTGACAAGGTCGATACTGAGATCCCATCTCCAGTAAGCGGTGTCCTTGTTGAAATCACTGTTGGTGAAGATGGTGTTGCACTCGTTGGTGCACAACTGGGTCTGCTCGGCGTAGCAAGCGCCAGTGCACCGGTGGTTGAAACAGTTCAGGCACCCACGGCCCCTACAGTACCGACGCCTGCACCGGTTTTTGATGCTCCCGCACCTGCTACTCCTGCGGCCACACCTGCTTCTGTAGCAACCGATGTCGCCATCAATAACTCATCGGCATATGCAACACCGCTAGTGCGCAAACTTGCAAGTGAACGTGGCGTTGACCTTTCCACAATCGTTGGAACTGGTGTTGGCGGTCGTATCCGCAAGGAAGACATTTTGGGCACTGCCCCGACATTGGCACCAGTTGCGGTTCCAAGCGAGCGTCCAGTTGCGAGTACGCCACATGTTGCACCGGCAGTCAGCACTCCTGCAGTTCCAGCGACACCAGCTGCTGCACCAAAGAGCTCTCCTGCTGCAGCTTCTGCCCCATCATCACCTCTGCGTGGACGCACTGAACCGATGACACGCCTGCGCAAGGTTATTGCTGAGCGCATGGTTGAGTCACTCCAGGTTTCAGCGCAGTTGACGTCGGTAGTTGAAGTCGACGTAACTCGTATTGCGGCTCTTCGTAACCGATCCAAGGCTGCATTCGAAGCACGAGAAGGTGTGAAGCTCTCCTTCCTCCCATTCTTTGCCAAGGCTGCCTGCGAAGCATTGAAGCAGTTCCCCACCGTGAACGCTCAGATCAATCAAGAAGAAGGAACAGTTACCTACTTCGAGTCTGAGCATCTAGGTGTTGCCGTAGATACTGAACGCGGCCTGCTTGTGCCTGTTGTTCGTGATGCTGGCGATCTGAACATAGGTGGCCTATCTCGCAAGATTGCAGACCTAGCAGATCGCACTCGCACCAACAAGCTCTCTCCTGATGAACTCAGCGGTGGCACATTCACTCTGACCAACACGGGAAGCCGTGGCGCACTCTTTGATACGCCAATCATCAACCAGCCTCAAGTCGCCATCCTCGGCACGGGCGCTGTCGTGAAGCGTCCGGTTGTGATTGCTGATGAAAACGGTGGCGACATCGTAGCCATCCGACAGATGGTCTACTTGGCGCTGACTTACGACCATCGCCTCGTGGACGGTGCTGATGCGGCTCGCTTCCTGACTGCCATCAAGAACCGTCTTGAAGAAGGTGCTTTCGAGGCAGACTTAGGTCTGTAGTCGATCAACTGCTCGACTTGCTTGAAGGAGAGTTATGAAGATTGCCATTGCTGGTTCATCTGGTCTTATCGGCACTCAACTCGTTGCATCGCTGCGCGCTGATGGCCATGAGGTTCTCCGACTTGTTCGTCGGCCTGCCACAGCCCCATCGGAAGTGACATGGGATCCTATTAAGAGATCTGTTGACTTCGACAAATTAACGGGTATCGATGCGCTCATCAATCTTGCTGGTGCTGGAGTTGGCGATCACCGCTGGACGTCAAAGTACAAGCAGACCATTCTGGATTCTCGCGTTGATTCAACGGCGCTCTGTGCTGAAATTGCAACAAAAGTTCTGCCTCATGTGTTCATCAGTGCAAGTGCTATTGGTTGGTATGGAGATACATCTGATCGCGAAGTCGATGAATCTACCCCTGCAGGAAGTGGCTTCCTTGCTGATGTTGTGGTTGCTTGGGAAGCTGCAGCACAGCCGGCACGCGATGCTGGAATTCGTGTAGTGCATCCCCGAACTGGGCTTGTCATCTCCAACAAGGGTGGCGCTTGGGGCAAACTGCTACCCATATTCAAACTTGGACTCGGTGGGAAGATGGGATCAGGAAAGCAGTACTGGTCATACATTTCAATGGCTGATGAAATTGCCGCACTCAAGTTCTTGTTGACGAATGAATCGATGAGCGGCCCCGTGAACTTGACTGCCCCGCAGCCCGCAACCAATGCTCAAGTCACAAAGAGTATGGGACGTGTCCTGCGACGACCCACTCTATTTGCCGTGCCAGCTTTCATTCTGAAAACAGTCCTAGGCGAGTTCTCGCAGGAAATTCTAGGCAGTACTAGGGTGGTGCCGACTGTGCTAATCCAGAATGGCTATGAGTTCATTCATCCAACTTTAGATGCTTCACTCCAGACGCTCATTGAAAGTGCTTAACGTTCGATGTTGCCAAAGAAATGCGACGTCGTAGTTATTGGCTCAGGTCTCGCTGGCCTAGCCACTGCGCGAGCATTGAGTTTGGCTGGTAGAACTGTGCAGGTCATCGAAGCTAGTGACGGCATAGGTGGACGGGTCCGTACAGACAATGTTGACGGGCTCTTACTTGACCGCGGCTTCCAGGTCTACAACCCTTCCTATGTGGAAGGTGCACGTGTTCTGGATCTCGAGGCTCTTGATCTGCATAACCTCACCCCAGGTGTTCAGGTATCGCTAGCCAATAAATCCTTTGAGCTCGGTGACCCCAGACGCAATCCCCTTTCACTCTTCGATTCTGTGACGGCACCAGTGGGGTCACTGCGAGCAAAACTGAAGTTTGCAACGTACGCACTCAGGAAGGGTTTCGGCAGTACTCGAGCCGACGCGATTGATCAGCACACTGAAGCATTCCTACGTTTCGCCTTTGGTGAGCAACTGAGTCAGACGCTACTTCGCCCGTTCCTCGCAGGTGTATTTCTTGAAGATGACCTGGCAACATCTAAGCGTTTTTTCGACATCGCGCTAAGGGCTTTCGTTCGCGGCACACCTAGTGTTCCAGCGCGTGGCATGGGAGCCATCCCGGCACAACTCGCATCCCAATTACCTGAAGGTTCGATCCACTTGAACACGAAAGTCACTAACGTGTCCGCAACACTCGTGCGAACAACACAAGGTGACATTAAGTGCAGAGCTGTAGTTCTTGCGACAAATGCCTCAGCTGCTAACGAACTCGTGCCATCCTTTGCCACGCCTGCGAGTAACTCGGTGACGACCTGGTATCACCTTGCTGATTGCGAGGCTGAGGCGTTGACCGGTGGACGCAGCACAGTTGTTGTCGATGGACTGCGCTACAAATATGGCAATCCTGATCCCACGCGACCATTGGTGAATACCGTTGTCCTGAGCAACAGTGTGCCCAGTTATGCCACAGATGGCAGAGTGTTGGTCTCTTCTAGCGCACTAGGACTGAAGGAAACTGCAGACGATGAGAAACTTGTGCGGACACACCTAACTGGCTTGTACAACGTAGATGCCTCGAACTGGTCACACGTTGCCACATATGCAATCAAGGATGCACTTCCCAAAATGGCTCCGCCCCATGTTGCCGCGCAGAAGGTGACTCTCGCGCCAGGCGTTTACCTAGCCGGTGACTACTGCGACGTGTCGTCCATCAATGGCGCTTTCAAGAGTGCACGACGTGCAGCCCAGCAATTACTTGCGGATGGCAACTAAGCAGTAACTTGACCTGCTGGCAAGACCGTTTCTACCACTTCGCCGTCTATGAGCTCAACCCGATACGCATTCGCTGTTGAATCTGGCTTATCTGTGACAACTTCCACTGGATCAGTGCCGCGGTAGATAATTGCAGCGCGATCGTCCGTGGCATATGCATGAGTGTAGGTTTGGTTGGCAATCAACTTGTGAAGCAGCGGGCGTCGCTGCTCTTCAGAGTCATAATGCACACCATTTCCAAACGGCAGGAATCCCAAACCATTCGTGACCGGCTCCAGAGTTGGTCCAAATGAATCCGTGGGACCGCCAGCATGCCAACAAATCGAGCCAGCACTGACACCGCCAAGCACTGTTCCCTTATGCCAGGCGGCTTCCATCGCGGCATCAACCTTGTGCAGTCGCCACAGGCTCAGCAAGTTAGCCACAGATCCGCCGCCAACCCAAATGACATCTGCCTCGTCAATAGCTTGCTCCACTGGAGCGTTGGGCTGAGTAAACAGTGCAAGATGATTTACATCGACGCCAAGGGAAGCCACTGCCTGGTACATAGTGCTCAGGTATCCCTTGTCATCACCGCTCGCAGTCAACACAAACAAGACACGAGGACGGGTCACGTTGGCAAGTTCCAGAGCGCGAAGGAAGATTCCTCCCGGACGCATGACTCCCCAACGGTCAGTTCCAACAAAGCCTCCACTCGAGGCAACAATGTAACGCTCGACCATTACTTTGCCATTTCCGTTTCGACAATCTGCGCTGTCTCTGATTTAGACAAGTTGCTTGGCCACCAGACTTTGTTGTTCATTTCATATGACATCGCTGGCACAAGCAGACTGCGCACCACAATCGTGTCGAGAAGCACACCGAATGCAACAGCGAAGCCCAACTCAACAAGGAATACCAAAGGCAAGGTTGCAAGCACCGCAAATGTAGCGGCGAGCACGATACCTGCAGAAGTAATTACTCCACCTGTCACTGTGACGCCCTTAAGAATGCCTTCGCGGGTACCAATACGCTGAGACTCTTCACGGATGCGAGTCATCAAGAAAATGTTGTAATCGATTCCCAAAGCTACGAGGAAAATGAAGGCGTAGAGCGGGAATGCCCCATCTGTGCCCGGGAATTTGAAGATATGGGTGAACACCAAATGACAGATACCCAAGGTTGCACCAAAGGAGAGCACTGTCGTGGCGATCAAAAGCACCGGTGCAACCAAACTGCGCAGTAGTAGCGCCAAGATTATGCCAATAACAAGCAGTGCAACCGGAATGATGAGATTTCGATCTTGGCGGTTAGCCAGACCGATGTCGTAGTTCGTCGCGGTGCTCCCGCCAATAAGAGCAGTTGGACTAACGGCATGCACCTTGTCACGCATCGCCGGAATGTAATTCTGCGCAGCAACTGAATCGGCTGGTTTGTCCAGAATGACCTGAATCTGCGTCCAGCCATCAACAATCTTGACACCGTAGTCACCCATGCCTGGACCATCAGCCATGCCAGTCGTCACATTCATAGTTGCGGTTGCAGTATCCACGCCCGCGAACGACTCCAGTACACCCATCACTTTTGAGCGATCAGCAACTGGCGCAAAGACCAATGTCGGATCCCCTGAACCTGCCGGGAAATGCTCGGACAACTTTGTTAGACCAATCACTGAATCCGGCTTACCAGTGAATGCTTCGGTCTGTGAAAGTCCCGTGGTGTTGAGTTGGAAAGCAAAACCTGCACTAATGACCAGAAGTAGACCTGATCCAATCCACACTCGTCGCGGACGACGACCGACCGTGTCAGAAACCTTCGACCAGATCCCTGAAAGCCGGTCATCGACATCGTCATGGCGTGGAACCTTTGGCCAGAAAATCCAGCGACCACAAAGAACAAGAATGGCGGGCAGAAGGGTGAGCATGATAATCTGTGCGGACAAAATACCGATTGCGGCAACCGGACCCAGTGAACGAACACTCTTCAGCTCAGAGAGGCCAAGAACTAGCAGACCAGCGATAACCGTCAAACCCGAGGCAACAATGGGCTCAAAGACACCCTTGACTGCAACTCTCATTGCGTCGACACGGCTATCGAAGTGATGCAATTCTTCTCGATAGCGAGCAATCAACAACAACGCATAATCAGTTGCGGCGCCAATAACCAGCACAGACAAAATACCTTGGGACTGACCATCGAGTGCGATGGTGCCATTCTTGGCCAACAGATAGACAATGCCACCGCCAATGGACAACGCCATCACAGCACAAAACAGCGGAATGAACCACAGAACAGGACTGCGATAGACACAAATCAAAATTATGGCCACCACAATGAAAGTAGTGAGCAAGAGACTGGTATCCAATGACCCGAAACTGCCAAATAGGTCGGCAAGAATGCCACCGATACCTGTCACATGGGATTCAAAACCAGTCACGGTAGCTGCATCAGTGCGAATTGCTTTGACTACTTCAGGTAGTGCTGGCTTGTTGTTACTCAGCGGCGTCGCAAGCTTGTCATTATCCAGCGGGACAGACACAAGCACGCCCTTGCCGTCTTTGGCCGGAATGGGAATGAGTCGAGCCCCCTGCGCAAGGTAGTCGCCTACTGTCTTTGAGGTTCCTTCAACTTTCGCCATGGGCAAATGCTGAGTGAAGTTTGCAAGTTTGCCCAGGCTCTGTGCGTCAGCAGTGCCACTGAAGATGATCAAGGCTGGAAGCAGTTTTGCATCTGCAGTGGTGAATTTTGTGGCAATTGCCGATGCCTTGGTTGACTCGGCCGAACTTGGCAAGAAGCCAGAACTGTCATTCTTTTGGACGCTCGACAACTTGCCAAACAGAGGACCTGCAGCCCCACCGACCCCAAACCAGCCGATGATAATCAGCAGTGCGACAACAAGAGGCTTGCGATGTGATGCCTTTTTGCGGGAAGGGACGTTCACTTCATCATGAGACATATGTTTCGCTGGCCTTTCAATGCCGGGTGGGTACAAAATCTAAGTCTACTGTTGTGCATTCACTCTTGAGGTAAATGCTCCAGCCTCGCAAGGCTCCATCTAGGCTTGACCCATGGCTCTAATCATCGACTCCACCACAATTGGGAACGAGTATGTCGATTACAACGTCGCGTGGGCAAAGCAACGAGAGCTTCATGCTGCTGTGGTGGCAAGAGCAATACCCGACACTGCTTGGCTGCTCGAGCATGCGCCGGTCTACACCGCCGGTCGCCGCACCGAGAGTTTTGAGCGACCAACCGATGACACACCCGTCATCGATGTAGATCGCGGTGGAAAAATCACTTGGCATGGACCAGGTCAACTTGTCGGCTACCCGATAGTCCATTTAGCGTCCCCAATGGATGTCGTCTCGCATGTGCGCAAACTTGAGGACGTTCTGATTGGCGTATGCGCTGAACTTGACCTGACCACTCAACGCATCACCGGTCGAAGTGGCGTCTGGGTCGCTGATGAACAAGGCGAACGCAAACTGGCAGCTATTGGAGTTCGCGTTTCACAAGGCGTCACCATGCATGGATTTGCTCTCAACTGCAATAACTCCCAAGAGTGGGTGCAGCGCATCATTCCTTGCGGAATCTCAGATGCAGGAGTAAGCACGCTAAGTATCGAACTGCGGCGCAATGTCACAATCATTGAAGTCCTACCCTTAGTGGAAGCGCACCTGCGCCGAGTTTTCGAGAGTCAACTACACTGAACAGTGTGAGTGATCCATACCTAGATCCGGCAATTTCTGGTTCCGAACCATCCGCCCCGCGACTATTGCGCATCGAGGCCAAGAATTCACTCACCCCGATTGAACGCAAACCTGAATGGATTAAGACCAAACTCAAGACGGGCCCTGAGTACCTGGAAATCATGGACTTAGTGAGATCTGAAGGTTTGCACACTGTCTGTCAAGAGGCTGGTTGCCCAAATATTTTTGAGTGCTGGGAAGATCGTGAAGCTACGTTCCTTATTGGCGGTGACCAGTGCACACGAAGATGCGACTTCTGCCAAATTGATACTGGCAAACCCTTACCTCTGGATCGCGATGAGCCGCGACGAGTTGCTGAGTCTGTAGCGAAAATGCAGCTACGCTACGCCACTATCACCGGAGTAGCCCGTGATGATCTTCCTGATGGTGGAGCATGGCTTTATGCCGAGACTATTCGAGCAATCCATGAAGCAGTCCCCGGTTGCAAAGTGGAAATGTTGGCACCCGATTTCGACGCCAAGCCAGAGTTACTTGCTGAAGTCTTTGAATCGCGGCCAGAAGTCTTTGCTCACAACATTGAGACTGTCCCCCGAATCTTTAAGCGCATCCGTCCTGGTTTCCGCTACCAACGTTCACTCGATGTGATCACAGCGGCTCGCGAGTTCGGACTTGTCACCAAGAGCAACCTAATTCTCGGAATGGGTGAGGAAATTTCTGAGGTGCATGAGGCACTGCAGGATTTGCATGATGCCGGTTGTGAACTTGTGACCATTACTCAGTACCTCCGACCATCATTGCGTCACCACCCTGTTGAGCGTTGGGTGAAGCCAGAAGAGTTTGTGGACTTGGCCACGGTAGCAACCAACATTGGGTTTGTCGGCGTCATGAGCGGCCCACTTGTGCGCTCTTCATATCGCGCAGGCAGACTTTTTGAACAAGCAATGACCGCTCGCAACACTCCTACCATTTAGGGTTATCTCATGGCATCACAACAGGCACCGGCTAAGGCCAAATGGCACAAGCAACTCCGAGAGACTTACACCTTCACCAAGGAACATGTAGATAGTCTTGGCTTGAAAATGTTCGGGCTTTTCGCCGGAATATTTGGCCTCATGCTTGGTCTCGGCTGCGTCCTCAAAATGCCAATCTTGCTGGGCATCATGGGTTTTGGCGTTGCCTTCCTCGTCACGCTCTATTTCTTCGGAAAAGTCGCTGAAAAAGCTGCCTACTCCTCTATCCATGGTCAACTAGGCGCTGCCGCCTCTGTATTAATGGCGATGCGCTCGCGACAAGGCTGGTTCACCACCGGTGGAGTTGCTGCAGACAAAGCGCAGAACAAAGCGCAGAATGTCGTGCACCGAGTTGTTGGTCGCCCCGGCATTATTCTCGTCGGCGAAGGACCACGCCCAGCAAATCTGCTCACGGAGCAACGCAAAGCCCATGCTCGATTCATTCCTGATGTGACGATTCACGAAATCACAGTTGGAGAGCAGGGCATTTCCCTCAATGACCTACAGAAAACAGTCAAGAAGTTGCCGAAGTCGTTACGGCCAAGTGAAGTGACTGATCTGCGTCGGAAATTGGATGCGCTCCCAAAGACATCAATCCCGATGCCTAAAGGCCCGATGCCACAGGGACGACGCCTCCCTCGTCGATAGTTTTACGTTGCACTATGAACTGGCCCTGTCACCTTGACTGGTAATGGGGAGAATCTCTGGGAACGATTAACGAGAACGAATTACGACTGACCTGGTGACTTGATCATGCAGACCCCTGCCGTCGCGGTCCCAGATGAGTGCCGGAAATACCAAGCACAGCAACACAGTGCGCACAACAACCGCAACAATCCCAATGCGCTTGCCATTGACATTGCGAACACCAATTCCCACCAATGATTGGCCGAATGAACCGCCGAGCAGGACTGTGAAAAGAACCACTTCAGCA
>Ga0209084_1000891_pt1 | contig 26830 bp, 37 predicted proteins | sample C_130820_MF_Meta_FD_187309 | JGI IMG/M metagenome (GOLD analysis project Ga0209084, IMG submission 187309) | Freshwater microbial communities from Lake Croche, Canada to study carbon cycling - C_130820_MF_MetaG (SPAdes) (version 2) | ecosystem: Environmental > Aquatic > Freshwater > Lake...
CCACTAGTAAGAAGTTTTGAACCAACTGATCTAAGAAGGCCCTTCTCAGCAACTTGAGCACCTTCAGCGGCAATAGCCTCTTCACCAGCAGCTGCGCCACCTCTTGAAAAAAGACTTTTTCCTTTAGACCAAAGTTTTTTAAAACTACCTGGTGGAAAAATAGTAGTATCGCCACCGCCATCTCCGCCACCCTGCTGCTGACCTTGTCCTGCTAACCAAGCATTGCGAGCATCCATGTTACTAACAAATCTGCCAGTTTCAGGATCTCTAACCATTCCAGGAACCCAAGTAACTTTTGATGGGTCATTAGGATCGCCATGGTATGCACCTGGGTAATTTTCAGGATATTGAATAGCACTACCTTGAGAGTAAGCCCCTGGCTGATAAGGTCCTGCAACGCCTGCAACCGGCGCCATAGAAATCTGGTTTCCCCAGCCACCAGTTTGAGTTTGATCCCCATAACCAAAGGCACTATCAGCACCGGATAATACTGCTTGCCCTACCATTGGAGCTAAGTCTTTTCCGGCTTTCATAAGTGCGCCCTTAACGCCGCCCTCAGCGTAGCCAGTTATAGCATCTTTAGCAGCCGAAAATAATCCTTTAGCCCATTTACCAACTCCGCCAGAGCTTTTAATGTCTTTCATAATGCTTGTCTTGCCGCCAAGACCTCTAATTTTGCCCCAAGCATTGTGCATACCGGTATTAAGTAAATGGTTTGCTTGTTGAGTTACAGCACCCATAGGTGTTACAGGTCCACCACCACCAGGACCTGTGTAAGGAACTAACGCATTGCCTGGCATTCCAGGCTGTCCAGTCATTCCACCTTGCTGGTCTGCAAAATGTGTTCCCATAATTTTATCTAAAGCTTTAGCAGTAAACTGCCCACCCTTGTAATCCATCCAAGATTGCATGCCTCGAGATAGGCCGCCATACATGGCTGCACCAGTGTTACCAGCGGTAGGTAGGGTGTCTAGGAAGCCTTTTAGGTTACCAAATGCGGTAGTTAAGGCAGGAAGAATTTTTGCAAGTCTTGTGAATTGATCATTAACAAATGCAGTAGTATTCAATGCACCACTGTAACCGCCAACAAGCCCTGTACCAGTTGCTTCAAGCTTACCGGCTTCAGATCCTTGGTAGTTATACATTGCTCGTGTTGGATCATCCGAAGGAAGCTTAAGAATATTATTTTTAACATTCTTAGGATCAAGATTTAATTTTTCTCCGCCACCCTTTGCTTGATAATAAATAGTATTCTGAAGAGTTGCAATAAGGTTTTGATCCCCACCAGCGGCCATAGCAATGTCCTGGTAAGAACGAGAGTGTGTATTAAATACCTGAGCAGCTTGTGCTTCTGTAATCTTTCGGCCGCCAAACATGCGTCTGTAAAGGTCATTAGACAGTGATGCAGGGTCTTTTAAACTACCATTTGCTGTACGAGCATTAATACCAATTCTCATAAAGTTCATGCCATTAATGCCGCCCATACCAGCAGAAACTTGCTCATTGCTCATACCGGTAAGTACGCTAAGCCCACCAACCTGGTTCATAATGTTTCCGTATGAACCCATAGTTGGAATAATGCCTTGGCTAGCAAGAATTGCTGTAGAGGTCTGAGCAGAGTATGGCCCGGTCATACCGCCTCTGAGCATGCTGTTGCTCTGGCGAATTAGCGCATTAGGGTCTTGGCCAATCATTGAGGCCACGCCCTGGGTAGTAATTCTTTGAGTTACCGCATCCAGGGTATTAGGCATAACAGCAGCCGCATAGTACATAGCGCTGGAGCCAATTGCTTTTGCTCTATCCCAACCAGAAGGACCTTGGCCAGGAGGAAGTACTTGGTTAAGCTTCTGCATTGTAGCGTCGGTAACATCAGATACTCTACCAAAGAGGTTTCCGTTTTGGCCTCCAATATTTACTTTGGAGTCGCCTTGCTGGTTTGAACCCGACCGTACAATATCTTTCATGTACTCAGCGGATTTCTTCAAAGATGCTTCCATCTTTGTAACCTTCATAAGTACGCTATCGTACAGCTTGTCTACTCTCTCAATTTCTTGAGACGGCCGGGTAGGCCCAGACATAGCATTAGGAGAGGAAGCTTGTGGCAAGTTTTCATTTAACGCCATTATTTAACTCCCTGTCCTAATCTAAGTAAAGCTAGTTTTAGCCAAATTTCCCTTTCCCGGCGGCTTAATGATTTAATTTCCATCAAGCTCCAGCCGGGGAAGTATTTACTTATCATCTCATAAGAGAATAATAAATATTCGTATAGTTCCTGTCGATCAAAGAAGAAACAGATCCGCTAGGGTAAGCGGAAGTGGTACCTCCAGCCCACAAGATGGGCAATCTTTAGCCAATTTAGAAAGATCTGGGCCCGGGTTCTTTTCTGATAGTTCAGCTAGAATCTTACGACGATCTTGCATACCCAGGTTTTTAACCTGATCTACATTAACTACAGGCTGGCCATTGATTTCAATGACACATTCCTTAAGAAGTACGGTATCCATTTCGGCTGCAGTACGGTCCTGAATATTAATTAGTTTGCGTTGTACGGCTCCGTTAGGGAACTCTACAAGCACCTCCCCAACCTTACAATCAACTGTGATTGAGCGATCCGAAATTGGATCATCAAAACGATTAATTGTTAGGTCTGTATTCAAATCAATTGTAAAATCATAGATTTCATTACAATCTGCACACTTGGCTTTGAGAGCAATCTCATTACCAAATGTAGCGATTCGAATTTGAATAATTAGATATTCACGATCTCCGGCTAAAAGACGATCTAGTACTGCTGGGGTGGCCTTTTCTTCTCCAATTTTGACTGTTGCACGATCAAGAATTGCCATAAGACTGCGACCATAGTCGCTGATCTTTGCAATAGCTTCTTCATCTACGCCAGTCAGTTCGCGGATTTCCGCGGTATCTACAAGTTCTCCAGTAAAAGAGTTGTAGATTCCCGCTAATAACTTGACGTCTCCGGAAGGAGGAGGAGTGATCTCTACAGGACCATCCACAGGCGAAGCCTGGGTCTCCTCCTCCTCAACGGAGTTAGACATAGCTATAGCGGCTTGAGCTAGCTGTGCAGCTAGTTCAGGGTTATCGAGTGCACTTACGGTTTCAGTTGACATATTGTGTTCCCTCTTAATTTAGGTTTTAGATTGTGAATGTTGCGGCTGAAGTCTTGTAATCGCTAGCGTAGTTAACGTCAAAGCCTTCGTGTACTACTGTCATACCTTCAACCATAAGGCTGCCGGCTGCTGACAAGTCACCGTAAACTAGGCGCTGAATCCATGCATTGTAAATGCGGAATCTCATAGAAACGTGAAGTTCCCAAGGATTCTTAGCAGCTGCGCCATTTTCTGCAGTTGTACCTGCAGGGTTTGGATGACTTAGTACCGATACGTCAATGTTACAGCGGAAATCATGTCCGGCACCCGCTTGGGCACGGCCTGAGATAACCGAGAACAACTGACGCATCCAGTCGCTATTCTGGGTGCTACCTAGAGTCTGACCTCTTGTGAAGCTGATTGGCTCAAAAGTGGTCTGACCTGGCAACTGGTGAACAGCGGTATTGTATCCGCCTTCACGATAAGCAATAGGGTCTACCTGCATGCCAAAACCTGACACGTTGGTAAAGCCTAAGGTTTTCTTAAATTTAACCTTTGCAGACGACGTTTGGTCATGAGGAAGGAATTCCACCAAGAACCTAAAGTTACGGATTGGATCCGTAGCTACGCTACTGAAAGGAAAAATATTTACGCTGGAAGCGCCGGAGCCATTTCCGTTGCCCCCATTTGGACCTTGTAACATAATTTATTTTCTCCTTAATTAGAACGCGGTCGCGCTACCGGTTAGCTGACCAATATTGATAACAACAAACTCGGCAGGGTACTCTAGAGCAACACCAACCTGAATGTTAACTTGACCATTAGCAATATCAATATCGCCAGTTGTCACGCCGTCACACTTAACATAAAACGCCTGTTCAGGAGTTGCACCACGAAGGCCACCCTGTTGCCAGTACATGTTTAAGAAGTTGCTAAGGCTTGAACGCAATTGGCGCCACAAGTACTCATCGTTGTTCTCAAACACAGCAAACTGGGAACGAAGTTCGATCTGCTTCTTGATGTAAATCATGCTTCGACGCATGTTAACGTAACGGTTAGGGGAAACGTTGTTAAGGGTACGAGCACCCATAACTACGATACCTGCACCAGGTGCAACACGAATTGGGTTGACTGGAGTAGTAGCAGTGTTTAGGGTATCTAGCTGATCATTTGTCAAGCGACGTGGCTTGTTTGATGAATCATACTCAAGATCCACAGCAACGCTGATGTTTGCCTGGTAACCTGCAGGTGACTTAAATACGCCACGAGCAGCATCTGTATCTTGGTAAACACCTAGGATAGCGCCACCAGGAGCAACGTTCTTGGTAATACCAGGAACTGACTTGCTTGTATCTGGGATAGCCAACCATGGGTAGTAAATAGCTGCGTTAGCGCCACTAGCAGTTGTTGTAGTCCAGGTATTGGTTACAGCAGCTGTTGGGCTTGAAAGTACAGCAGTACCAGTCTCAGTGTTGCTTGTAACAAAGGTTACTGTTGAAGGAACAGCTGTGATTGTGAACTTACCTGAATAACCCGAGCTAACTGCAGTTGCAGAAGTCAGTGTAGTAACAGTACCTGTATTAGCATTAGCTACGTAGAAGTTAGTGGTATCAACTACAGTAATTGTGTAAGTACCGTTGTACGCAGTTGTTAGCGTTGAGGTACCGTTTGCAGTATTTGTAATACCAGCAATAACTACAGAATCACCATTCTTGAAGCCATGAGCCGAAGTGGTAGTGTAGGTAACAAACCCTGCAACCTGAGTAGCTCCCTGGTAACCTGGGCGAACTACTGATGCCGCAGTACCAGTAATAGTTGCAGAGTTAGTCATACCAGCAAGAGTTACTGTCTGACCAGGAATGAAGTTGTGAGGTGTAGTACCAGTTGTGTAGGTTACTGAACCAGTAGTTGCGGTTGAGCCAGAGTAACCTGGGGTAACTGCGGATACTGTGAATGAAGAAACTGTTGAAGAAGCAGCAGTTGCAGCATTAAATACATCGTTTGCATAGGTCTGAGCATCAAATGCACTCAAGCCTGAAGGTGTATCAACAATAACAAAGCCATCTCCACGAGCTTCAGCGTAACGTAGCAAAGCAGCCTGAGCCGTAAGAGCCGCAGCCTTTGTTGCAGATGCACCAGCAAGAGTAGCAATATCTGGAGCATTGAATAGCAATGGTGCGTTTACAACATCAAAGTCCGTAAGGGCTAATGTAATGTCAGTACCCGCAACCGCTGAACCATCAGATCCGCTAGTTAGTGCAGCTACTGAAGTTGCAACGCCTGGAGGAACGTTGGTTGAGTTACCTGAAATTGCGGTAAGAGTGATGTAGTTTGAGAATTGATTAACAAGAGCAATTGCATAGCGAGAGTTTGTTGAATCTAGGCTCAAATCATTGAACTGCTCTAGAAGGTTAGAAGTACCACTACCACCAGAGATGGCTAATGGAGCACCAAATACTGCAAGGCTGAACTTCTTTGTAGTAGCGTCAGATGCGGTAACTTGAACGCTTAGAGCATTTCCCCAAGCACCTGGGTTAATTGCTTTTACTGTTACTGCGTCTGTGCTATTGTCTGCCTGCTTTAGGGTTCTAGTAGCTGTTGCTGAGTCAGTGGAAACTACGCGACGTACGTAAGCGTCACGACCACCATTTGAAAAGAACATGTAAGCAGCAATGGTTGTTGGGTAGTTGTAATCCAAGCCACCGTATGCTTTTACAAAGTCCGACCAAGAAGAGACAATTCCGGGTGCAATTGGTCCTCTTGCAGTACTGCCCACGAAAGCAGCAATTGCATCAGTACGAGCCGTTAACGGGGTCGTCTGCTGCACAGTTGTTTCCTGGAGGTATACGCCAGGACGGCCTAATGAAGCCATTTTAACTCCTTAAGTTAATAGTTGTTTTTTATTCTTAGGTTTCGGAATTATGCACGGTACAACATTGCTGCTGCTATAGGTTTTCATCTGTGTATTTAATATTGCCAATAGAGCTTTGTTCCTGGACGATTCCAGTACTAAAGAGCTCAGCATTAACTCTAATGGAAAAAACGTTAACAAACAGCCTTTTCCCTTGCTCAGTAGTATCTCTTTTGGCATATCCAAGAAGTTCAATTCTGCGGGCAGTATTGTCTTCTGGAATCTCTAACATGCCGAATCTAAACGGCAATAGGTCCGTTAGCACTGTTGCCAAGATCTGACGATCATGCAATGGCTGACGGGAGTAGGAAGCAACTTGGTAGTCAAGATTAACCGGTGTAGGGCTTTCAGTCCATCTTTTAGCAGCTGTTGTAAGGACATTGCCCTTAAAGTCTTTTGCTTCAGGAATGTAATTTAACTCTGTAAAGCCACTATGTTGGCGCTCACGAGCATGTGAAATGTCAGATAACTCAATAGTCATATATGGGTATGACTGATCTCTGATTTCAACATCGGGATGGCCAAACCATACACCAACATTACGGAAGTTATTCTTAGAGTCTGTGACTGCAATTCTGCTTTTTAATAGTGTTTTTAAGGCTTTATCCTCATTAAGTATAAATGGCATTAGATATACTTCACCTCATTCAAAGCAGTAGAAATACGAGACAAATGGTCATCAAATACGCCATCAGCGCGGTTTGCTACACGCAGCATCGCTGGATTAGGAGGAGTATCTTGATCCCCAAACTCAACGCCAAGTATTTGGCTTTCTAGGTGAGCAGGGTACTGGATACTGAAATCGCCATTATCATCATGCTTTACTTCTAGGACACGGCCTAGTGCAGCTGGCCAACCACTATCATATGCATGGCGGCGAAGTTTCGCGGTCAATAATCTTTCTGACCATTTACCTGTGGCTTTAAAGCTGCCTGCTAATTTCTGGATGTCAGTCACTTTTTAATCGCCTTTAACAGCAGAGTCGTACCGACCCATCCTGCCGCTAAAGACAAAAGATTTATATGGTCAGTGCCTTTAAGACCTTTGAGAAACTCTCGTCGGTCAGCGTCACTTTCCATACGAGCTAAGCGCTCGGCTAGGTTTAACATCGCAAAATCCTCTTCTTGAGGGGCAGTACTTTCAGCAGGTTCCGGATAAATCCGGCGTCACTATTGAATGTACCGCCAAATTATTAAATAATCTTGCTTAACTTACTTCTTTTTAGCAGGTGCTTTTTTAGCCTTGCAAGTGCAGTTTGCTTTACCACATTTTGAACACTTAGTGGTGGTTTTTTTAGCAAACTTCTTGTTAGCTGCTGCTAGTGTTTTTTCTCCATGCTTATTTTTTGGGGCTCCACAGCCACATGTTGCGCACATTTAATGCTCCTCGTGCCATTCTTTTACCGCTTTCACGCCTTGTGAAATTGTTTTTGCTCCTGATTTATCAGTCAAGTTTATTATATCCCAGTCTCCACCATGTTTTTCAACATGGTCCACATAGACGTCAGAACCCTTTTTATATACTCTATGGGTCTGACCATCTATGCGAATCTGATAGCTTTTAGGCTTCATGCCTATTATCTACGCCCATCCCACGTTGATACATATGAGTACAAAACTACTACGTATTCAGTGCTAAACGCCGATCCCGAGTAAGCATAGACAGTATCCTCACTGTTTAATAATAGTTGAATCTGTCCTCCAGCCGCTATCTTAACACCAGCATTAGCACCAGTTACTGCGCCAATAGTAGTATCACCAATCGCAATATCAATACTTGCACTTCTATTTTGGATAGTAACCTGGCACTGAGGTGCGCCTTTAGGCACTGTAAATAGTACGCTTTTACCTGATGTAGGCTGTACTGGAATATGGTTTAGAGCCATTAGTTGTTACCTTTTCTTTTAGTTTGAATATGCTGTAAATTGATCGTCGTTGACCATTTCTTCTGGGTTAACCTGAGAAGCGTCCAACGTAAACAAGGTGTACTTACCCTTAATTAAACCACGTGGATAGAAATGTGTAGGCCTAAATACTTCATTACGGTAGATAATACGGTCTCTTAGGAAGTCGTCTGGGGAGGTAGGCATCGTAGGGAACAAACGCTCTACATCTTCCATATTTAGGGTAACTCTAAGAACGTCAGTGTTGTAGAAACCGCGCTCATCTTGCAGGGTTACTCCCTGGTAGACAACAGCATTTACGGCTGGAACATCAAATCCAGTCTTCCAAACACGTCCAGTACCTAAAGAACCAACATCATAGACATCATCTACTCCGGTGGCATTAGCATCCCATCTCCACCAGTTTACAACTTGGCCAACCGGCAGGCGAAGATCTTGAGTAATCCCAGAGAGAATTGATCTACGCTCAAAAGGAATATTAAATCTGCCGCCAGGTTGACTTGCTTTCATCGATTAAGCCCGTTATGCATAACTTCTGTTGCAATCCAAGCAACTTTTACGGTAGAAGATACCGTATTAATTGAAGATGAGTTATTAAATACATAAATGTTAAACCCAGTGGTTGTAACAGAACCAACTCTAGCCTCTAGCTGTATGGCTGCATTGGTTGATCCAGAATTAACTGTTGCAACTACTGCAGGAGTAGACCTAAAAGGTTTAGTGCCCCAATAGTCATCAAACATAACAGTTATATATGAAAAAGTTTGTCCAAGACCAGGCTGTGTGTAAGTATAAGTATTGGCATTCCAAGTATTACCGGCACCAAAATCTACAGTTCCAGCTATAGTTCTATTGGAAGAATCTCCATTAACCTTTACGCTCATTACTGAGTCTCCGAACCATACGCATTAAATGATACGCTTGAATTTCCAGCATTAACAATAATCTTGTCGTAGGTATCTACTGTTAGTCCAAGTGTATAAGATACTGTTTCATTTCCACCTACAATTGCATCGTAAACCACATAGTTTTCAGTAACTAGTGTAGGTACTGTAGTTGAAGTTGAAGATGTAGCAGAAGGTACAACTGCAATTCTGTAAGTAGTTGAAGTAGACCCAGTATTACAAATAGTAATAGTAGATACAATTGTCTGAATAACGCTAGAACTAGGGTTTGCGTAGTACAAAACCACAGGAGTTCCACCAGTAGTCACTTTATTCTGTGCCAATACTTTATAACTTGTAGCCATGAATAGGGCCTTTCCTTAAGAGTCTAAATAAACGGTACCCGATTTGGGCCTAATTTTCAGCCTTTAACCTGAAGGCTAGTTCTATCTATGCTAATAGATGCGTCTTTTAGGCAATCCCCATAGGACTCATGATCCTGGGTTTTGCAGCCTGATCGACAATTTGGGTTTTTATTCATTATGCGCTCCAAGGCTCTACGTAGTTAACTGTACAAGAATACCACGTTGAGTAACTATTTGGAGTACTTAAATAGCAGCCGTTCTAGACATTTCAATCAAGTAAGTTCCGTCAGAAACATAGTTAATGACAAAATATTTGCCCGAAACCGTACCTGTTACAAGTGTTGTAGTTGGTGTTTTGAAGCCTGAACCAAAGGTAATGGTTCGGCTGGTTGTGCCGCTAGTAGCTACAATAAGAGCACAAAAAGCACCTTGAGCAGGAGGACCAGCCGTTACAGTAAAAGAAGCGGTAGGCGTTATTTTATGTATATTAGAGGAACCACCACCATTACCAAATAAAGCTTGAGTTGTCGTTGTTGAAATTGTTTGGGAATAGTATGAGTGACGAACTGTTCCGCTAGAATATAAACCTTGACTACCAGCAGTCAAAGTCTGTGCAGAGATTGTGTTATTGCCAGCACTGATGCCCCCAAATGCAAGATTTATATTTCCGCTTGAGTCAATGGTCACAATGTTATTTGAATAGTCAAATGGGCTATTTATTACAAAAAGGTTGGCAATTTGAGTAGCGCCAGCAACTGAGTTAATTGTTAATGGCACAGATGAGGCTGTAGCCGCTGTAGCAACAATGTTTTTTAGATTAGCCGTAGTTCCGTTAACTGTAGTTCCGTTAACAGTTGTAGCAGTTACAGTAGCAAAAGTACCAGTACCAGTACTGGTAACTCCCCCAGAACCAGCAGTTACTAAACCATCAGTTCCGTATTTAACAAGGTTTCCTGCAGTACCTAAAGTAGAAACTCCAGAAGTTAAAGCAGCATCAGCAACTGTTCCAGCTACAATGTTTGCCCCATCAGTAGAGTACTTTATAGATCCCCACAATGTTGTTCCATCGCCAATCTTAAACTTACCCGCGTTAGTACCCGAAGAAATGTAACCAATTTCCCCCGCAGCCAAAACTGGCGTAGCACCAGCGGTAGTTTGAGCCGCAGTCCAGTTATCCTCAGTATCTCGTCGTACCTGTATTTGTGTAATTTTAGCCATTATAGCCCCCACTTAGTTTTTAAATAAGATTCTATATTAGTTCTTAGTGTTTCATTTGTATAATTATATGCAACAATTTCTGCAGCATTTAATAATCCGTCTATGACATATTGTGTCGGACCTACGCGAGCTGAAGTGTATAAGTAGTGTTTACAAAGAATACCATTTTGGTAAACTTTAAAATTAGTTCCATCAAATGTTAGAGAGTATAACCTCCAAGTTGTAGTAAAATTTACTGAGTTGTTTAATATTATAGTGATGGGGTCATTAGTATCAAGTATTGGGTATAATAAATCGCTATTACCAAATAGAAAACCTAATCCTGCTGCATCACCTTCATTTGGAGAATAATCTCCAATAGCAAATAATGCTTGTGTAGATGAGCCACTATTTCCATTTGTTTTTGCAACTACAAATAAAGAAATTATAGAGCCATGATAATAACTATCCCAAGGATTGTTTGAGGAGGAAACAGTGTCAAAATAAGTAAGAGTATTATAATTATATGTATAATCTGGTAACGATATTACATTTTTACCATTTAAAGTTGAAACACCACTTTGACCACCACTATAGTATGTATTTGCTAATGAAATTGATGGTATAGTTCCTTTACTTGTCCAACTAGAAACAATACTTCCTGTAGTTGTGGTTATCGTAGATGTATCTGCAGCATCAAACCATAGTTTTGGTGAAGTATTTAATGGAGTTAATAATGTTGAAGGTTTTGACATAACTGAATGCATTCCTGGCATTATGAACCAGCCAAATCTCCAAACACTACCCAAGTGTTTGCGCTAATTTTTTGTACACCAAGCCTAGAGTATTGTGCTCTTGCTTTAGCTGTAGAGCCTGAAACATACAGAGTAGCTCCAGTACCTGCCGCTACAGTAACTTGCCCCACACCCAGTTGCATTAAATCTACATAAGTACCAACAGGGATAGTTACCGCTGAGTCTTGCGGAACAGTTAAAGTAATTGCAGAAGCGTTGTTTAAAGTAACTAAGTTACCAGCATCGGTAGCAGCTAAAGTATACGTTGTACTAGTTTTAGCATTAACTACTTGAGCAGTTGACCAATTACCATTAGCACCAGCAGCTCCTGAAGTTCCAAGAGTAACAGCAGTCCAATTACTTCCATCCCAGTATTTTAATTGAGTCATGCTGAACCACCATCAATACCTGAAATAGTTGTAGATGACCCCGTATCTACCCATAGCGTTCCAACAACAGTGGTAGTTGGTTGGGTTGCAGTTACCTTTGGAACATTAGCAATGTCCCCAGTAACTGGAGGAAGAGTAAGTGTTGGGGTAACTGATGTAGATGATGGAACAACTACTGACTTACTAAGCGTTAACCCGCTAAACGTTGGGCTAGAAGTTGTATTAATGCTTTGTGGAGTGGATAAAGTTACAGCTCCAACTGATGATGATACAGATACTTGGTCAAGAGTACCAGTAAGGCTAGTTACGCCTGTAGCAGGAGCGGCTATCCATTCCGTATCGTAATCAGTTTCAGATTTCTTGGCTAACAGCTTTCCAGTAGTTCCACCAGCAGCTACACCAGGACCAGCGGGCCCAGTTGCTCCAGTTGAGCCTGTTGCTCCTATTGAAACTAACAGTGCCCAATAACTTGCGTTAGGTGGTGCAGCTCCTGTGACTGGAGCAATGCAGTAGTAACTTGAACCGTTACGAGTTACAACATTGCCGACTACATAAGAATCTGATGCGTTGTATGTAAGCGGTGCTCCAAATCCAATGGCGAAAATTTCCCAATAAGTCGTATTTAGTGGATTATTTCCAGTGACCGTTGCTTTACATCGATACTGGCTGCCATCAAAATAAACAACATCGTATGGCTGATATGTAGTGCTTGCTGAATAAACACCTTTTGAACTGTAACCCTGACCTGCAGCCCCTGTTGCCCCTGTTGCCCCTGTTGCTCCAGTCGCTCCAGTTGCTCCAGTAGCACCTGTAGGTCCTGTAGGACCGGCTTGCCCTACGGCGCCTCCCTGACCTACTCCTACAGTAAGAACCGTTGTATTATTTGCTGGTGTACTAACAACGATGGTGTCAGGAGTAGATGGGGTGACATTAATTACGTCTGTCATCCTTGCCATCCTGGAGCGTAAGGTTCACTATTGTAAGTAGAGATCTGCTCTTGAACGATGACTGCACCCTTTAGGTATGTCTTTGAGTAATCTGGGTCAGTGTACGTTGCTGTAGCAGCACCTACTGTTGATAGAACAATTCCTGTATCTGGATCCGTAATGTTGTAGCCGTCAGTATCTACTGGGGTAGCTGTGTAGGTATTGGCTACGTAGAAGCTATTAGCATCAAATACGGTAATAACAAATTCGCCGTTGTAAGCATTTGTTAGGGTTTTTACGCCCTTGCTATCAAGCACAGCCACATTTGCAATTGTTACTTTTTGACCGGTTAAGAAACCATGTGCTGAAGTTGTAGTATAAGTAACATATCCAGCCTTGGCTACAGTGCCCTTGTAGCCCGGTTTAACGGCCGTAGCAGGCGTTGCATTGAGTGTTTTTGTGGATTGCTTAATAACTTGTACATCCCACATAGCACGGCTAGGAAGCTCTAGGGTTTGATCTGAGGTCAAGGTAAGAGTGGCAGTACCATTTGCAATACTGGTGATATTTACGTTAAAGGTAGCCAGTACTAGCAAAGCACCTGAGAAAGCTCTGATCTGAGCCAGGAACGTGTAATCTGCCAAGCTGAATGGGAAGTCCAAATCAACCTCAAATGAGTCACCACGGTATAGATTGATGTCATAAACAGGCACAGTATCTGGGGTCTGATCCATGTAGTTGGGAATAGGTACGTGTAGACGCTGTGGACGGCTGCCATCATCAAGTTCTTGCGGCTTGTAGACAGGTACGTAGCGGTTTGTACGGGTAGAGTTGCGACGTAGGGTTGCAACCTCAATACGGTGTAGACCAACGTTAAGAAGATTGCACAGCTCTCGGTACTGTTCTTTACGGGTCTGAATAATCTCCATAAGCTGGCGGTAACGCTCAGCACGAGGGATACTGACGCCATCTGGAGCCTGGATATCAATGTCATAGGCAGCATCCGTTGCCAACGTAAACAAAGCTAGGGTAGTAGCTAAAAGTACTACAGGGTACTCTTCAACGGCTGGAAGATTAGAAAGCACTACTCTTGAGCCATAGGCCGTGGTTTCTGTGCCAGCATGCTGTAGGAACGCGATATTTACGTAGTTAAGGATCTCAGCGTCTGTAAAGTAGCGGTAGAAGGTACCGGCTACGGTAATGTTTGCGCCTAGCGCAGGGGCAGAAGATAGGGTAATAACCCCGGGTACTTCCTCTACAGTAGATGTAGAAGAGACGTCAGCGCCTGCTACTAGGATTTTTAGGCTGCTTCCCAATACTGGGTAATAGTCAAGATTAAATCTTTTAGTTGTGCCATCTCCAGTTAAAGTTTGTACAAAGGTTTTGCCTACATCGCCAATTTCGCTTCTCAAACGACTGGCTAAATCTGTGGTAGTTGCCATTTACATTCCTCTGTTATCTACTAGATACATTATCTACTTAAACCGAATAATTATCTATATAAAAGAGCTCGCACCCACGGGAGGGCGGTCGTGGATGCGAGCAGCTTATTAAAGGCCAGATTTAGAGACGCTCGTAGAGGTATCCCTTTTCCTGAAGGTGTGCTGCCACGTTAGCAGGAACCTTGTACTTCTGCCCGGCCTTAAAACTATAGTGGTTTCCAGATCCGATGGTTACCATATCCATGTCTTCTGCAACACGAATGATGGTTGTGTTGTCCGCTAAGTCAACGCCCAAGTCTTCAACTTCATCAATTAGAGTTGGTTGATCTGGTTTTGTTGAGAGGTCTAGGACCTCAGTCTCTAGGCGTGCTGCTTCTGTCACAGTTGCCATAGTTACTTCATCTGCACGACGAGCTTGCTCGGCGGCTTGTTCTTTAATTAGTTCTTCGCGCTGACGTCCGGTGACGTCACCTGCTTTAGCTTTTGCAGCCATGATATATTCTCCTAATGAATAGCTCGATATTTGTTTTATAAATATGAGAGGGGCCCGAAGGCCCCCCTCATGGGGACTTGATTAGTTGGTTTCTGCGATAACTACAGACTGATCGGTGATTAGACCCAAGCCGTAGATTGAGTACCATGCAAGTGCATGCTCACGACCGAAGTCAAGGATACCACCATCGCGCAGTTCAACTGGCAATGAGATAGCGTGACCGAAAGCGTTGTCACCAATGAAGATTGCTGAGTAGCGATCTGCAGAGCCGTTACCCTGCTTGGTTACTGGAGTAGTGTAGCCACCACCAGTTGGGTATACAACGTTGTTAACTGATGAATCAGCAGTGTAGCCAGAGCCAGCACCGTTAGGTACTTTGCTAACCTGGGTGGTCTCAATGAAGACCGTGTCGTATAGACGACCGATTTCACCAAGCATGAAGTTACCTGGAGCAGCGTACTTCGTTACTTCGATGAATTCAGGATTGTCGCGAAGACGACGGCTCTGGTGAGGATGAACGAACGCAACGTAGGTTTCGCCTAGTCTCGGGATGTTCTTGGTTGCAAGTGTTTCGACAGCATCCTTGATGGTGTGTGTCGAAAGGTAGCTAGAACCGGTAAGACCTGCACGTGATGAAGCAGTTGTACCGTCAGAGTACCAAGTACCAGCGTTATTAAGGCTGCTACGGTCTTCACCGTAGATTACTGAAGAAGCTGCCATAAGGGTGTCACGAGCCTGACCATCAAGGTACAGAGCCATGTTGCGACCAAGAAGACGTGAAGCAGAAGCCATAACGTCATCGAAAGAAGCGTTCAGAAGAAGTTCTGAAACTGCGATTGCGTAGCCATGCTCAGCAACAGTGATTGAGAACTGCTGTGCTGTCAAAGCTGCGGTTGACATGCGAACACCTTCAACAAGTGCTGCTGCACTGCCGAGGTTGTTGTAACGCATGAAGTTGATCTGGAGACCAGGTGCAACACCAAGTTCAGTCTTCTTAACAGCGAACTGTTCGAAGCGCAAGATCGGCATTGACTGGAAAAGGATTTCCTTTGACCAGATTGTCTGGATAGACTGCGTAAGCTGGCTGTTAGCACCAGAGTACGCGGTTGGTGAACCGGCGAGATTGCCAGTTCCTGTAATGGACGCTGCCATGTGGTTTACTCCTTAAGAGAATAATAGATGGATGATTGCTATTTCTAGCCGAATAGACCCTTGCCGCGATCAGAAGCTGCTTGACCAAGAAGCTTCCCACGGTATTTGGCGTACTCACTCACTGACATGGCGGCAATTTGCTCTGCCGTGAACGTTTGTTGCTCCGAATTGGTGTCCAGGGGTCCGGACGGAGGAGAGGTTACCCGACTCCCCGTCATTTCACGACGAGCTGACGACATCGCCTGCTGCGCCGATTCAAGGATACGCGATGAGCGACCCTTAAGTCCTGCGATACTTTCTTCAATTTCTTCTGCGGTATTGCCAGAAATTAAATCAAGCAGTTCCGGAATGATATTGTCACGTTCTTCTTCAAGACGTGCACTCCGGTAGTTTTGAATCTCATTGAACTGACGTTCACGATCTAGTAGCGCGAAAGCTGTTTCACGTTCCTGACGTTCAGTCTCTAGACGTTCGGCCCATTCCTGCTCTTTAGCAGTAAGAAGTTCACGAACATCCATCTCTTCTTCAGCACGACGCTTAGCCTCAGCTTCAGCTTCTGCCCGCAAGCGTGCCTCTTCTTCAAGACGAGACTCACGATCTTGCTTCAAAGAATTTAGTTCTTCTTTAAGAGATTCGATTTGTGGATATAGTTTTGATTTTTCTTGCTCTCGCACCTTATGAAGATCCTCTTCCGAGTATGTCTTCACCTGTGTCAGAGATTCCGACACCTCAGGCTGGAGAACAAATTCTTGTGTAGCATCAACAAACTGTTGAGTTACATCTACATCTGGTGTAGCCATAGTTATTATTCCTTTGAGTAGTTAGGTCGTTTTCCAAATTAGTAGCACGATAGACCTGCGGATTTATTATGTATATAGCTCAACATAAGATTAATCTCATGTCCCGCTAAACTTATTATAGGTTATTCGTCTGCGTCGGGTCCCCTACGCTGAGGGATTTTTGTACCATACGCCTTAGTCACCAAATCATTTTGTAATTGCGCCATACTCTGTTGTTCAAACATTGCAGCGGCTGGTGTCATTTGTGGGGCCATAGGTTGTCCGTCTGGTCCCATCTGCTGTTCACCACTACCATCAGGCAAGATACCTGTTAGTGCAACAATTGCAGCATTGATTTGACTCTTAAGCATGTTAAGCGCACCGTCGGACTTTGCATCGTCCATAAGCTCTGTGCGAATTTCTTCAAGTTTCTCATTCGGGAACTCTTCGCCAAGGCGTCGTAGAGCACCTTCACGGCTTTCTAAGTTCATAGCCATCATCTGTTGGATTTCGCTAAGAACAATTAGCTTGTCTAGTGGAAGAGGTTGAGGGAAGTGAGCAAAAGTTTGGTAGGTTAGAGGATCATTAGGATCCAAGATCGGGTACTGACCAGGCTTAATTGGTCCGTTAAAGTCTGGATTCCATTCCAACATCTCTGGTTCTTTAAACGCAAGAGTACGAATGACAAGGCTATTGATTTGCTCTAGGCCCTTACCGTACTGAACAATCTTCTGGTTGTAGCGGTTCATCAACGGCTGGTACTGAATAGATAGCGCAACACCAGAGGTGTTAGATACAGCCTGGACCTGGCCTAGTGCACTTTCAGGAACACCAACCATTTCATGCATTGAGATCTTAACAATCTTTAAGTACTCAATAGCCCCTTGAAGACCTGAGCCACCACCATCAAGGTTAAATACCTGAGCGTCTTTAGGAAGACCGCCCCAGACCTTCTTAGGGCCTTTCTCAAGGTTAGAAGCTTTAGCACCAGTAATAACAGTAACAGGAGCAGCGTGGTAGTTAATAATGTCTGCAACATCGGTAGCTACTTCGTTATAGTTACGGTTAAGAACAATAATGTCGTGGCAGTCAGATAGACCCCAAGGTGAGCCAGAAATTAAAACATTTGGAATATGAACCACTGGGATAAGACCTAGTGGGTTTGGACGAGAGTCAATCAATTCATCATTGATGTACTCTTCAATCATGTCATCTGTAAGGATTTCAGTGTAGGTGTATACCTGACGTGTACCTTCTACAGATGTGCCCCAGAAACGGTATTTTAGCTTAAATCGAATAAGACGGTTACGATCATGTGGGTGGAACTCAGGGAAAGCAAATGATGAGTTCAGTGGCAGGATTCTTACACGGCCCGGATGAAACTTGCCGGTGCTGTCTTGCCAAGCCTCTTCATAAGCAACCTTTACAAAACAGTCACCGGAAACGCCGCCCTGCTGGCCCATTTCCCAAAGTACGCCGTGCTTATTGTTATCTACTTCCCAAACTCTTTTGAGTAGGTCAGGAACAATAGCCTCAGTCTGTTTAGGGCTACGGAACTGTACTCCGCGGCTAAAAGTAAAATTAACTACATAATCCGTAAATGCACGGAAGTAGTTGTATACCATCTGAGTTTCACCGATTTCACGGCGGTAACTCCAGTGGTGGCCAAGATACATGGCCCAGTTTAGGGAGTACCGGTTCAGTCTTGGACCGTGTACTTCAAACTCCTCATCCGCCAGCTCGACAAGTCCCAATGGGGAGATGGAGATAGTAAGGTCGGATGAGGCCGCCCTATAGGACGGTGGTGAGAAATCAATACTCATACCTCACGTCCTTCCATATTAAAGTTCATAATTGCCCTAAACAAAACTGTGTTGTTTGCGCTCTTTTTCTTTGCGCTTTTTCTTGTCTTCTTCTTCTTTTTTAAAATCTCTAAATCTTGGATCTACGTCTTTTAAAGAGTCAACGTAAGTTCCACCTAACCTAGCATACTCATTTTTTATGCCACCAGCCGCAGCATAATTCATATGAGCGCCTGCATGGTGGATTGCTCTTTGGCGCATTGAGATTGAATCATATAGTTGAGGATTTGCTGGTACCATGATCAAACTCCTTACGTAACGACTACCCAGCCCTAGAGAAGAGGTATAGGGCTGGGGAGCCGCTACAGGTGACTAGTCTACTACAGTTGCAGGGTTAATGCGTGTGTAGTGGCCACCTGAACGAATGTCTTCTTCAAAGCGAAGTTCAGCAGCATTGCCGAAAGCGCCTTCAGAGAAGTTACCCAAGAAGTTAGGTGATTCAACCCAAGCAGCTGAGCCAACGTGTGCACGCTCTGCCATGGTCTCTTCTGGGTACTTCTCGAATACGTTCTGATTGTGGTTAGGACGACCCGGAGGTGTAATGTACCCCTGGGATGCGCCATTTTGGAACTCATTTGGAACGTCAGTATCTGTTGCAATACCCTCTTCAAAACGAAGTGGACCACGAAGTCCAGGTTGTGCATCACTGAACTTACGCTCGTATGATACCGGGGTCTTCTCAGGGAACTGAGGGACCGGAGCAATGTTAGCTGCCATAGTTATTTTTCTCCTAAAGGGATTGAGGATCCTCACTTACGAGTTTCCTACGAATTTGCCTAAATGTCAGAGTAAACGCATAAAATTAAAAAAATGGATTTGCGCTTGCTTCAACAGTTGGCATGACTAATTCTTTAGTCATAGACACCGCAATAGCCAATGAATCAACAAAATCATCATGAGCATGGGCTTCATCCGGTGCAGAAACAGTGAAGTTCGGACCTTTATAGTGTACCTCAGCGTCAACCATTTGTTGGTAGAAACGCTTCCAAATTCTTAATCTACGAGTTTTAGCGTGTGCAGGCCAAGCAATCATACGACGTTGAATAAGAGCCTGTAGATGCTTAAATCTTTTAGATTGTTCAGAAGGACTTGATGTAAGGGGTACAACTTCAGCACGTGGCATAAGAACCTTAAGACGTTGGGCCACTGCATCACCAACACCGTTAGCGTCGATTCCTATAGCAAGAACGTCGTATGCACCTAAGAAGTTAACAATTTGATAGTACTGCTCTTCCCAGTCATCGCCCTGAATCTCAAGCCAATTTAGAATTCTATGATCATAATAGTTAAATTCATCTGGTCGATCCCAGTCCACCCACACCACAGTCACAATCGTAGAGTCCATCTTACGTGCAGGATCAATACCTACAATTACAGGTGACTGGTACCAGCTTTTAACAATCTCTTGTGAAGTGTCTCCCAGATCGTCCATAACGTTAGAAGTAACAAACATTCCTCGCTCAAGCAACCATTTGCAGTTGTATGACATTTGGAACTCGTCAGAGTCCTCACCAATACGTAACATCTCTTTTTTGATGAACTTACCGTAGTTAGAGTTACACTTCTCTACATCGCGGTAGTCCCACTGGAAATGGTTTTGTTTAGCATTTCGACCAGTCTGACGTCTTTTATTTGACTGGATAGCTTTGTAGAAGTTGTTCTTAGAAGTTGTAGGAGTTCCCGTCTTAACCATTGTAGCGTTGTAGTAAGCACCCATTGGGGAGATAGATTTGGCAACCACAAAGTCGTCAGCTTCCTGACACTCATCAATAATCATTAAGTGGAACGACTTAGACTCAATTTTAGCTCTTGGGTTAGCTGTCATCATCATTGCGGTAGAGCCGGAGTTTTTAAGTTTAATGTTTCTTGTTACCCCGGGTACTTTACTAAGAGAGTCGTCAATCTCTGAGTCTCCAAGGATTTCAATAGCAGTCTCACTAGTAAGTCGGGACACTACACGAGCAAACAAAGTTTCCGCCTGGGACTGTACAGGAGCAAACATACCTACCCACAGACCGTCACCAAACTTACCTAGAAGCTCTGGGTACATCTGTGCAAGTCTTGGTAGCAAAACCATAAGTGCAGCCACTGTGTTAGCAATAGTTTCTGATTTACCAGACTGACGTGCTGCAAGGGCTGTAACTTCTTCACCGTCATTGATAATGACTGATTCAATAATTCTTCTTGCCAAAGGCTTTTGATAAGGGTGAAGTTCGTGACCAACAAGCGCAGTCATAAACTGCATAATCTTGTCTATAAGCTGTACAACAAACTCTCTTGATAATTCATCAAGACCGTCATCTTCTTCTCGATTCTCTTCTTCAGCTTCTTTGTTTAGATATTCTAAAGGATCAGGAAAATAGAGTTCCTCAAAGTTCTCTTCTAAGTTCTCTTCTTCTTCTGTATATTCTGGATTCATTACATACCACGCTTAACAAGTTCTTTAATAACGGCATGCAGTGCTTCAGCACCTAATTCAGCCTCAGCTAACATCTCTGGCTCGCCACTGCGGTCCCAAGAGACGACATTTTTGCCAATAGTAAACAAAGTCTGATCTACCCAGCGAATAAGCTCAGCAGTATCTAAGGAAGCAACTCGCTTCTCTAATTTTGTTTGTTCTTGCTCAATTTGTTTATTTTTTTTGAGTCGTATCATTTTTTGCCCCACTAATTCCAAAACGTAAAGTATCCCAGTCTAATTCATGATCTTCTACATAACGACCACGGATAGCGTAGGTTAATGCTTCGCTTTCAGTATACGAAGTCTTCCAAGTACCAATAACCATAGCCTTACGAGTAAATGGTAAACGAATAGACCAGCCACTGCCAAAGCGGAAAGGCTCATCAATTTCTTGTGTCTCTGCTTTTTCCCACAAGCCTTTAGGCTTAGTTGGGTACTCTAGCGGATGCCAGTAAAAATTACGAAATTCTTTTGGTTCTGTAGCCATCTTATATTGGTCCTCTGTTTCTTTTGCTCTTTACACGTTTCATCTTATAGTCTGCCGGATTCTTGCCGTTGGCCTTAGCCTTATTTATATCATAGTACCTTGCACTAGTGCGTGGTTGCCAACCACCCGCCTTTGCCTTCTTAATCTGAGCACCTCTAGCACGGCCATAGGCAATAACTCTAACTTCTTCAGGAACCTGAGACATATCAGCAATACCACGAGGCAGCTTATCAAGCTTATCCTTGATGTACTTCCACTTGCTTGTCTCCGCCTTAAAATCGTCCCACATCTTACGTGTACAATTATAATAGTTATAAACTGTGCCATCTCTAAACACTAAAGTAATAATTGATCGCTCGTTATCAAACGCTGCGGCCACTGTGCGAGGACGCTCAGGGTTTTCAGTAGATGTAGGAATTTCAACATCGTCTTCACGATTTTCATCAAATGATACGGGGCCAGTAGATACTCTTTCCCCGGTTTCTACGTTAATAGCTCCTGTGTTAGGAGTGATTGGGCTATCAGCATAGTTGTCATACTCAAAGCCACGTGCTTGACGCTTACCACCTGGAGCAGCTTCAAAGCCCTCCCAAAGGTTATTAGATACCCAAATCTCTTGTGATTTAGCAGCAGATTCTTTGTCTTCAACCTCCATAACTGCGGCATAGTTAAAGTTGTAAATTTCTTCTTTAGTTTTAGGATCTATACCAATTAGCTTTTCATCAATTTTAGGATTGTACCCAAATAAAGTAGACCTTTGATTAGACCTATTTAACAAGTCATTACGAGTATTAGGATGCACAGACCCTGGAGGATTAATTGCGTTATTTAAAGCCCTTGTGCGTCTATTATTAAGTCTATTAAAAGCATCTTCAGGTGTAGGCAGATCAGCCATAAACGCCCCTTAGAAGGTATCTGTTAGTGTAAAGTCTTGACGTTCCATAGGATTAACATGGTATAGAACGTGAATAGTGTCATGATGAGAAAAAAAGTCTTTGCCTACCATCTGAGCAGTCCAAATCTTTTCATGGATATAAACTTGTTCTTCTTCTTGCTCTTTTTCGTCCATGCTATTCTTCCTCTTCTGGGGACTCTTCCATTGAAGTATCGCACTTATGCTCGTATAAGTCTGGCTCATGTACAAAAGCTTGACAGCTCTTGCACTTAAACCACTTATAAGGTTTAAAGTTATTTTGTGCTGTGCCCTCTACAGGAACCTCTGGACCACCATTCCCACTCCTTTGCTCATACTCTTCTACTACAGGGAGAGAACGGTAGAGCTCAGGAGGGAATGGGCCTCTGGCACCGCCAGCGGTCTTTGGTACAGGGTGACCCTGCTTTGTTTGGATTCTAGTTATCCGAGACATCTGCAGCGCCCGAATCTGCTGTCTTCTTTGCTGCGGCCTTCTTTGCAGGAGCGTCTACAGGAGCTTCTACTACTGGTTCTTCAACCGGTGCTTCTACTACTGGAGCTTCTTCCACAACTGGCTCAGGCTCAACGACAGGAGCTTCTACGGCTACTGCAGGTTGCTCAACACGTGGCAATAAGCCTGCACGCTGATCGTTAATCAACGACCATGGGACACAGGTCGCACAAAAATACGCTGTTGACGCAAATGGTGGTGATGATACGTACTCAGCTTCTTTTTCACAGTTATCGCATTTAATCATAATAGTTACCTTTTGTTTATGTAGGAAACCCTACCTAGACCGAGTATATCAGCCTAGGTAGGGTCCTGGGGGTTAATTTATATTAGTTCTTCGTGAACTCAACTGCGTAGTTCAGACCAGAAAGCTTAGTTCCGGTTGATGCAGTAACGACTGACAAGTACACGTGTGAACCTGCCTTGATAACGTTGTTTAGACGTGAGTCGTTGCTGTACGCAGCAGAAGCAGGGCCAAACTGAGCTGTAGTAGCAGCAGCTGGTACAAGCTGATCTGTACCGTATGCCCAGAAAGCCTTTGAAGGAACTGGGGTGTAGTCTGCTGCAACGTTAAGGTCAGAAACAGCCTGCTGATCCTGAACAGGAGCTGCAAGGGTACCAACGTTCAAAGTCTGAGCTAAACCAGTACCAACAGGTGACTTAAAGGTTGGGAATACCTTCACACCAGTTGGGCTAGTGATTGCGCCTGAACCAACAGTGTTAGCTGAACCACTAAGAACAATGCTGATATCTACCTTAAATTGAGTAGAGCTAACAATGCTAGTAACTTTAGCAGCGTTAGTGATTGTGTAATCAGTAGTAGCACCGGTAATGGCACCAGTTGTTACGTAATCGCCAACCTTTAGGTTATGTGCGTTAGATGTAGTAAACGTGTAAACGCCGCTTGCATTAGATAGACCACTAGCAGCAATCAGTGGAAGCTGGTAGTTAGCAGCAGTAGTGATGGTGAACGTTGTGGTGTCAGCTACAGAAGCAACTGGCTTATCAGTTAGGTTGAATGCTGGGTTGAAGAAGTTAGTAAGTTTGATTACTGAAGAAGTGCTCAAACCATGGTTAGACGTTGTTGTACCGGTCCAAGTAATACCGTCAGCTGTAGCCAAAGTGTCTACAATTTTTGGAAGTGACGAGTAGTTGTATGAACGTGCGTAAACAGACGGGGTTGTTGGTGGAACTACCTTAACATTGAAGGAAGTACCAGTTGTAGTTCCTGCGGTACCAGCGTATAGCTGAACACCCTGAACTTCTAGGTCGCAAGGGGCGATAAGAAGAAAAATATCTCCGTTTGCAACCGTATTGCTTGAAAGTGCATTGGTAAGAGTACTGTTAGCAGATGAAGCCGGGGCTTGTCCACTACCAGAAACTACGAATGCATTTGCATCGAATATCGACATATGTTTATTACCTTTTTCTCTAGAGGGTTATTTTGTGCTAGCCTTGAGTTGCCATGCCCATTTCTGATGCATGTCAATTCTTTCCGCGATGAAGTTAGCAATTCCTTGCTCGTCAGCATCATTAGCGGTATGAAAAACGGTTTTGAGTTTTTCGATTACCTTACCGTTTGCTTCCAGCAAATCTTTTGCCATGGCCACCGGCTTGGTCGGAACCTTGCTATCTTCTAGCGAGGCCAACTTTAGTAGTGTATCTAATTTAAACGGGGCGTACTCGTCTAACTTACGAATATTTTCCGCAATTGGATCTATCGAAGAATACACGTCTTCGTAGATATTTTCAAATAATTCGTGGTAGGCGGCAAAATCCTCACCTTCAACGTTCCAGTGGTACCCATGGGTACGGAAGTAAAATACAGTAACATCGCCTAGTAATTCACTAAGTTCTTTAGGTAGGTCGCTCATTTATTTCCTTAGCTACAGTGGCAATCCCAAGCCCGTAAGGACTTGTTGATACGGCTATCTGGATCGTGGGCCGTCTTAGAAGAAGTATTCTTTCTTCTCATACCACACATCCTACAGCAAAATGATTTTCTTCTCGCAGCTGATTTCTCAGAGTGCGATGCTTCTTTCTTTTTTACTGGATGTTGCAGGTTTGAGCCTGGATGCTCTTTTTCGTAGGACTTGCGTCCTTTTTCATTAAGACCGCCCTTTTCACTCTTACCCTCTTTTCGGGTCCAAGCTGCACTCATTAGCTTACCTTATTAACGCCGTAACGGTTGTCATGTGGATTTAGCCAGTTAATTGCCATAGTTACCAAGGCAATGATGGCTACGGAGATAGAAGGGTTTAGATTAAAAGATGCAATGTTATCAACAACATACGCTAAAGCAGCACCAATACCAACCTTAGCGGCAGTACCCAGTGGGTTCTTTGCTAGAAACTTTAATACTTTATCTTTCATGATTCCTACTTCTTTTTTGCTCTATGTTTATTCTCTTTAGCGACGTTTTCGCTTTTAGAGATAACTCTTAGATTACTCTTAGAGTCATTCTTTTTGTTGTTATCTTTGTGATCAACTTCTTTACCTTTTGCTACCTTACCATTTTTTTGTTCATATTCATGTCTAGCTTTGGTAATTGAGGTTGTGTGCCACTTTCCGTCTTCGCCCTTATATTTGCGCACATAGATTGGTCTACCACCATTAGCGGCAGATCCCTTGTATGGGCCCAGGATGTAAGAGTCTTTACCATGTTTCTTATTAGCCATTTAGGTCTCTTCTTCCTAATTCATATTCTCTAGCAGCATTAATAAACTGCATTGATTTTGTGTTAGCTTCACAGTCATGGCGTTTAGCCTCTGCTTGAAAAGCATCTCTTTTTGTACGGTTTGGTAGTTCTTCTCTTAATTCTTTGGTCATGCCACACTTATTGCACTCCATTTTTGTAACGTATTCTAAAGACTTATCATCAAAAGAACCCGATACTTTTACTCTCTCATTATAGAGAGTTGCCCCACCAGGTAGCTTTCGCTGACCCGGAGTTTTTCTTCTGTTAGCCATTAGTTACTCGACTCTCCTTGAACACCCCGACCTACGCTTCGGTAGGTAAAGATACTAGCCTTTTCTGTAGCTTTATTCTGATAACTGTCATCTTCATGATCATTATCAGAAAAGTAGTCAAAAGCCTCTCTACCGTTATGGCGAAGGTTTTTCCTACTTTTTATTGGCTTTTCGTAAGCTTCGTCAGAAAAGTCTCTATAACTTCTAGACATGGCTTACTGCAATGTTACGTCTGGTGGAGTACTTCTTGAGGCTTTGCGTTGGGCCTTCTTCTTTGCTGCATAAGCCGCAATGTCTGCTTCAGTCTCTTCATCACTCTTAACTGTAGGTGCTGGAGCTTGTGGAGCACTAGTGGTTGAGTATTCACTTAGTGGTGCTTCTGGCTCTTCTTCTACTGTTTCAGGATCACGACGAGGTTGATCAATTGGCATTCCACCAGCTACGCCTGAACCACGGTTGCCGCCAGTAGCAGCAAGTGGAACAAAGGTACGAGTGTCGCCAGTTACTGTTCCAGCAATCTCAGCAATCTGGTTACCTTGCTCTACCATGTTGTCTGACAATAGGTCTTGAGTACGTTCTGAAGAACTTGGGCCACGCTCACGTCCTTCAGAAACAAATCCGGCCTGTCCAGGGGTTCTAACACGCTTTTTTTGTCCCATAGACAAGGATACAATCTTTGCGGCCTCTGACTGCTTGTGAGCACCTAGTACAGCATTTGCAATACGTTCCCAACCAGTTTTTACAGATGCGCCGCGAGCTTGAGCACGTTCCATACGTTCCTGAGCTCTAGGGCTATTTTCTAAGATATCAGCAATATCATTAGGCATGTCTTTTTGTGCCTTAAAATGCTTAAGACCAAGATCAACAAGAGCACCAACCATACTCTTTGTATCAGATGGTAAACCTGCTACACGGAAAGAATCACCAAACTCATCTCCTGGACGACGGAAGTTACGAGCACCTGTGTCAATAATTGACTCTATTGGTTCTACTTTTGTACCAATGCGGACTCTAGAAGATCTATCTGAATACGGGCTTTTAAATGTAGTTTCTGAGTAAACGCCAACTTTACGGTTAACTACTTTTCTAGTAAATGCCGAAGCACTTCCTAAAACTTCCTTAACAGCATCAAGCATCTTACTGCGTGTCAACGCACGATGTTCCCTAGCCCCCATAAAGTCACCAAATTCTTTGCGATTTTCTGGAAGATTTGCGTGGGCATTAAGTAGGGAAACTGCATTGATCTGATCTTCAATGCCACCTGGCTCTACATATGCAGGGCATT
>Ga0209084_1000894_pt1 | contig 26735 bp, 32 predicted proteins | sample C_130820_MF_Meta_FD_187309 | JGI IMG/M metagenome (GOLD analysis project Ga0209084, IMG submission 187309) | Freshwater microbial communities from Lake Croche, Canada to study carbon cycling - C_130820_MF_MetaG (SPAdes) (version 2) | ecosystem: Environmental > Aquatic > Freshwater > Lake...
GAACATTCAATTTAATACTCAGGAATCCATCAAGCTGGCTAAATACATGGTCAGTAAGGGATATAACAAAACTCAAATCAAGAAGGTGCTAGCTACTAGCAAGTATACTGAAGAAGAAGAGTACGACAATACCACTCAATCAAAAGAAGAACACGTAGGTGAAGAAGTAGGAATGGTTCTAGGTAACCTTAGTGGTATTCTTGCTAAAACTAAAGAAATTCTAAATGTTATGAACTCCCCTAAGTTTGACAAAAGTAATGGTGTTGAGGCTTGGGTTGCAGAAAAGATTTCTTTGGCTCACGAAAGTATGGAAACCATACAGTCTTATCTAACCTATTCCAGTGAAGCTATTGAAGACGAAGAAGAGCGTCTTGGAATGGACTTAGATGGTGATAAGGAAGAGGGAGAATCTGCTGAACACAAGGCTAAGGTTCTAAATCAAGAAGCCAGTGTTACCAAGCTTATCAACCGCATGGTCGAGCGTGGTTTTACCAAGGCACAAATCAAAGCTGTTCTTATTGAGATGGATAAGAAAAAGAACTCTAATCCTTACGCTATAGGTATGGCTGTTGCAGAAGAAGAAGAGGATGATAAGCCTCCCTTGAAGAAGAAGACGATTACCAAAGCACATGATATTGCTAAGTCAATTATCAAGTCCAAGAAGAAAGAGTCAATGGAAGAAGAATATCGCAAAAGTGGATACAAACCTTGTCCTGATTGCGTAAACGGAATGATGATGGGGGGTAAAGGTGGTAAATGCCCAACTTGTGATGGTGAAGGCTATTGCAAATAATTAATTAAAAGGGTCGGGGTTTGCCCGACAAGGAATTTCGCTAGCCCCCAGTGTTTAGTTCACTGGGGGCTCTTTTTTGCTTAGCGGTTCCAGAGGGTTTTCTTTTAATTCTTCTATGACTTTTCGACAAAGATTGATTTGTTACCCGGTTCTTTACGGTAAGAAAACTTAAAATTGTGAGGAAGAAAGGTAATAAGATTAATGAAGAATGTAGACTTTTCCTTATCATAAAGAAGAACAAATGGGATTTTACACCCCAGAGAATAACTCATCATGTAGAAAAAACCCGACTTCTTCATATTGAACTTTGCGTCCCAGTCCATTCTTTTCAGTGTGGATATGGCACCATAGAACATTCTGTCCCGTAGTTTCTTATTATTAGAATATGCTTCCCCACCAGTTACCCAGCGTTCAGGCTTGATAATACTTTCCTCCCGAAAATGTCTTGTCTCGCTTACTATCCAAGTTTCTTTGCGGAATTTGTCTGGATATGTTTCGGGGGCAAAATAATTGGGAGTTAAGATGTTAACCGAGAAGACTTTATACTTGGCGGGTTGTGCTATATTATCCTCAATCTCTCTATCCGAATAGGTAGAAACTTTGGAGGGTGGATATTGATAGGCTTTAACAAGAGCTTGCTTGGAAAACTTGGGGGATTGAGTTACCGCCCCACGTTTGTCAACTTCGGAGGGAGTAAGCCAACCTTCACCCCTAAGAATATCAAATTCTTCTCGGGATTCACTCAGATGATAAATTGGATTCAATAGAAACGGGATATTCACCCATAATTAGTAGGAAAAACAAAACCACCCTTTCAGGTGGCTTTGTTCGCAATCCAGTCTCTGGAGGGCGTTACCGCTTACTCTTCCTACCCTCACGGGTGGTCATTCTCGTACTTGGATTACTTTAGAGATAACTCTGGAGGGCGTTACCGCTTGCTCTTCCTACCCTCACGGGTGGTCATTCTCGTTTATCTCTACACTTAATAGATAAACAATTAATGGGGGATTTTCAACCCCCCCCACTAATTTTTTTAGCCGATTGTTGTGTAGCGCACACCATCGTCTCCGATGTATGAGTCAATCACTTTGGCATCTTTGCCGGGAACCAGTTCCACCTCAGGCATGACAACCATCTTGTAAATAGTAGCCAAGGTTGAGTCAGCCTTGTCAAGAGCACCATAAAGGCTACTCAGAAGGTGGGAGTAAGCGGGGTCGGTAGCAACCTGCTCTTCTATATGATATGCTACCTTAATAGAACGAAGAACGCCGTTCAGTTCAAAGTTAATCTTATCAAGGGTCTTCAGCATTGCTGTTTTTGTCATTTAGGTCTCCTTGTTCTCTACACCTAATAGGTAAAGAAAAAGGGGGCTATTTTCAACCCCCATCCCGTGTTTTTTAGAAAAAACTTTAACTATGGGTAGATGCTTTCAATACCTTATCTAACCACGTATCCCTATTGTGAGACACCTTTCCATAAAGGTACCCCCCAAGAAAAGAACAAACGGAAATGATAATAAAAGAAAATACCATACCTACCAAAGCTACTGCGGTAAGGCTATCTCTGACTACTTCAATGATATTCATATACTAAACCCCTCTTTCCAATAAAGTGATGTGATGCAAGGTTGCCGACCGTTGCCCATGTCCACCCATTCTAACCTACCCTCAAAGGTCACATACCATTGCTTAGCAACACCCTCCTCTTTCCAGTCACCCGCATATACCACAACGGGAAAAGGGTGAGAAACGTCATCCTCATCCATATCAGGAACCATAAGTGTCAGGCACTCGTACTTGTCACCCTTGTTGTCAGTAAACGGAGTAGAACCTGTAACCTTGCCAGTAATAGAAATCTTGTTAGACATTTATTATTCTCCTACACCTAACAGGTAAACATAACAGGATGGTCTTTCAACCCCCCCCCGAAATCTTTTTGAACTAATTACCTATGGACATCAACTTTCTTCTTCATGGTCTTCCTCGCATGGAAGAAAATGTTAAATTGAGCCCTAAGCAAGTTAAAGATGATACGGGGGTGTCAACTACGCTACATGAAAAATCAGTTGAGTCACAGTTTGACTTGATTGAATCTGTAATTGAAGAACTAGCACTATACCACAATATAGATTCAGAGTATCTCTGGGAAGCTTTTGAGCAGGTGTCTGACCAAGAATTATTGGAGTATGCGGTTGATGCTAAAGGACATAAAAGCTCTACCGGTGGACTAACTAAAAAGGGACGTGACTCATACAATAAGAAAACAGGTAGCCATCTACAAGCACCGGTGACAACTAAACCATCAAAGCTGAAAAAAGGTAGCAAAGCGGCAAAAAGAAGAAAGTCTTTCTGTGCTCGTATGGGTGGTGTGAAAGGTCCGATGAAGAAACCCAACGGAAAACCAACCCGCAAGGCACTCGCTTTAAGAAAGTGGAACTGTTAAATGGACATCAACTTCCTTCTTCATGGTCTTCCTCGCATGGAAGACAATATTAAATTATCCCCCAAGCTTGAAGCAGGGTATAAAAACTCAGGTTTTGAACGGTATTTAAAATACGACAAAGCTAAAGAGTACAAAAGGGAAGTAAACAACGACCGAGCGGACATTATGGAACGTCAAAAACTTGTTCCTATGGAATTACGTCCTATTATTATGGCTACCGTTCCCGAAAAGAATAAAATTAGGAACCAAATTAAGGATTATCATAAACAGTGGTGGGATACTTCTGAAGGTCAGAAGCTTATAGACTGGGTGAACTCCAAGACTGGTTTGAACCTTGATGGTGTTACCATTGATGCAGTTTATGATGGTACGCCTACATGGGACGGAGGCTGGAAAAGGGATATAGATGTGTGGGGTGACGTAACAGGAATTGAAGTTCCTAGTTTTACCACCCCAGTTCAAGCCCCTGTAGTAAAAGAAGACCCTGTTAAAGCTTTATATACTCGTTACATAACCAACAAAGAAGCTAAGAGTGTTCCAGAAGCCCTAGCCCGTGCCAAGAACACTTTCAAGAAAGACCCCGCTACAGCAGAGGAAAACTACCGGCGTTTTTCAGCAATGGTTTACGGTAGTAAATAATACTTCGTAACATTATATACCAACAACACTAATTAATAGAACGAAGCAAAGACAATGGGTGCGATATTACATGCGACCCGTACCTGACACCCTTATATAGGTAGAAGGAAACTCCTTAGATGGCGGAGTTAACCAGTTTTTCTTCTCATTTGTATGTGCCTAAGGACGGAATCAATTATTCCCACCTAAAAAAAGCATACCTCTAAAAAACTGTTTTACACCCCAAAAGGAGATTTATTGTGGGTATTCGTAATCGTATGCAAGAATCGGCTCTTCCCCGCCTCAAAGAAGCGGAGATTGAAGCCTTGAACGAACGGTCAGCACGTGCTACCCGTTTGATTGAAAAGTGGAAGCGTGTTCCTGAGATTGGTTCAGGCTTGTCCGCCATGGGTGAAACCAAGGCTTCAAACCTCGCCATCATGCTTGAACAACAGGCCCGCCACATGTCCCGCCTCTCTGAAGCTCAGTACTCCAGCGCATTCGCCGCTACCCCTGAGAACATGATTCGTTTGGTTCGCCTCGCTTATCCTAACAGTATTCGTGACAAGCTTAATGAAGGGCTCCTCGTAGCGTAAGTTACGAGTAAACAGATGGAGATATGCTGGAACCTCCCAGAATTTAGGGACAATCAGCAGGGATATTTGGGAAACCAAACGGCCCTCAACGACTATTCCGCAAGGAAGTACACTCAAGCGAGTGGAAGCACCATCCAACCTACGGGTTGAAGATATAGTCTGCTCTATACAGTAATGTATAGCTGGATTAAAAATCCGGGTTTAGCGTAGCGAACTGAACTGAACATAATGCTTTACTGAATTCGCAATGGAAACGGCTATTTTTTTGGTCGCCTAAGAAGTAACTCTTAGGAAAAAACAACTGGTGAACTGCTGGAAACTCCCACGATTTGGGGACAATCAGCAACGAAGATTTCTGGCGAAAAATTCAACACCAACAGATACTTCAAAAATGAAGACCCTGAGCAATCAGGGTCTTTTTGTTTCTGGGAGCTAATAAGCTTCTTTAAAGCTTTTCAAGTAATCTTTTCCATAGGTTTTTTTGACATACTCAAGGTAAGGCTTGAGGTCTTTCAACTCCCATATTGTGATGCTGTTCTCTTTCATGGCATTGTACTTATTCCACCAAAACTTCTGAGTATATTTGTTAAAAGGGTCATGGTTTTCATTGAAAAATTGTGTCCCCTTTATTTCATAAAACTTACCCTCAATAAGGAAGTCGGTGTATCCCTCGTGCTCCTTATCATCATCCCCCATGTAAACAAAAGGCGTTGTTGGATGGTATATAAACTGTTTTTTGTTGTCTACCAACCAGATATACACGGCTAATTCCCAAGAGCTATCAAAATGAATGTCTTTGTATAAATATCCCCTTACTCTACCTATTTGACCAAAATCATCAATCATTTTTTTTCTAACTTCCGGATTCTTTAGAGGATGACTATACCCAGTACGGTCCTTATAAGTTTCGTGTGGTTTATCTCTAATAGAATGATGCTTCATGGGATGTGATACTCCATAGTTCTCCATGAATGTATTCAACTTCTTTTTTCTACCACTATCTGATTTGGCCAGTTCTATTGCGTTTCTTTGAATCTCGGGGTTTGAGAACCCACCAGCAAAACCGTACTTATCAATTTTAGATTGAGTTTCCTTATTCTTGAATTCTTTTACTTGGGCGACGTTTTCCACTCCATATCTTGCTAGAGTTGTTTCCCTTTTCTTTCTTTCCGACTCAGGTGTCCACCCCTTCTTTGTTAGGGGGTTCTCGGGGTGGTTTACTTTACATTTTGTGCAATACGGGTGGTCATTAACTCTAGCCTCATACCGATAGAAGTACTGGTTACAGTCAGGACAAGTCATTTTTACTCTTTTGGTGTTCATGGTGGGCTTCCTCTAATAAATTAGTGCGAAGGATACAATGGATGTTACCACTTTTCTGAAAATACCTAAAATTAAAGTCGCACTAACTAATAGTAATTTCGCCAGAAATAACGCTCAACGACTATTCCGAAAGGAAGTACACCCAAGTGGGTGGAAGTGCCAGTCAGCCTACCTTTTAGTAGAGGCTGAAGATATAGTCTGAACTATATGGAAACGTATAGCAGTAACCTCCGATGTACGGGGTTGCGGGTAAAGTAGTAACGACCTTTACTGAACACACTTGAAAGATTCTATCAAGTACATTAAGCCTGTTTACTCTGCCAACTCCTCTATGAACCGTGATGACCAGTTCGGTGGCGCAGGTAACGGTTTCTCACCTAACGTGACCTACGAGTCCAAGCAGTCCCGTTTCCCCACTGAAATGGCTAACGGTGCCGTCAGCGGTTCAACCACTGTAACTGTAGCGTTCACCGGCAACGAGTTTACTCAAGGCTACGTCCCCGGCTACGCCATTTTGATGGATGCCGCTGGTAACGTGCTTGCCTATGAGACCAAGGCTGGTTCCACCACCTCTGGTTGGGTTATTGCTCCTCTGTCTGGTATTTCTGCTGTTGCCTTTGACAGCGTTGGTACCTACACCGTCACCTCCAGTGGCTCACCCCTAATCGTCAACGCTCAGGGTCGCTACAACTCAGAAAAAGACATCACCGGTACCTACCTTGGTGAAGTCGAACTCGTGATGGCTGACTACCAGTTTAAGGTTCGCCCAATGACCTTGGGTGTTACTTGGACTGCCTTGAGTGAGTTGGTTCTTGACTCCACTGTTGGCGTTTCCACTGAGGAAGTTCTCATGGATGCGGCTGGACAGGAAATCAAGAAGTCCCTAGACTTCTTCGCTGTTAAGGTTGCTTACGGTATTGCTCAGACCAACGGTTACCCCGTTCTCAAGTTTGATGCAGAAGCCGGTGCCGGTACTCAGGACTCTTACATTCACACTGCCCAGACCATCAGTCAGGCTATTGCCCGTATTGGTGACGTTCAGTTCAACAAGATTAACCGTGGTGGCGTTTCCCGTATCGTCGGTGGCCCAGCGGCTGTGACCTACCTCCAGTTGAATGCCAACTTCACCTCCAAGGGTGTTCAGCCCCGCATCGGTGGACATCAGGTCGGCGAACTCGGTGGTATCCCTGTATTCAAGGTGCCCAAGAGTATTGTTCCTGACAACCAGTTGCTTTGCGTCTGGAAGAATGAGAACAACGAAGCTGACGTTTCGATTGCTTTCGGAACTTTGGTACCCTTCTTCTCAACTGGTGCTCTCCAGAGGAAGAACTTCTACAAGGAAGCCGGTCTGGCAACCTTCGGAGATTACGTTGCGCTAAATCCTGATTATTTCGGTATCATCGAAATTTCCAGCATCCGTGGCTTGAACTAGTCTTCTGTAGAATAAGCACCTAGCTTAGAAACCCACTCTTCGGAGTGGGTTTTTTTATGCCCTAGTATTGACCCTATTCATATAATCAACTAGTATGTGTCTTAGTGAGTACTAATTTGTTATGAACATACAAGAAACTATGCAATCCCTTCTCAACAAGACGGGTTCCCTTGATGCTAACAAGGTACGTTCCCCTAAGTATGCTTCTATAGTAGAGTTGGTTAACAAACATATAGACCTACCTATTTCCATTTCGGAAAAAGTTTATCTCATAAAGCAGGGACTCACCTCCATACCCACCTGTTATTGTGGAAAAGAAACCACTTGGTCTGTTGGGCGTAGGGGGTATGGCAAGTACTGTTCTATCAAGTGTGCGTCTAATGACCCCACTACCCTTCATGTTCGTAAAACCAAACCTTCAGAAGAATCTCGTCAGAAGAGAAAAAACACCAACCTTGAGAGGTATGGGGTAGAATCTCCTTTTCATTCAAAAGATATTCAAAAGAAAATACGAAGCAATAATATGGAAAAGTATGGGGTAGATAACCCCCTCAAGAGACCTGAAGTGGTTCAACGTGTAAAAGAAACCAACTTGAAAAAGTACGGAGCTACCACAGCCATACAATCTCCTAAGTACCTCAAGAAAACAGCAGAACTCAAAGTAAAACGATTGTTTGAAGATTTACTGTCTGGAAAGAGAACAGATGGTCAGTCAACCCCCCTGTTCAAATTGGAGGATTGGTCTGGGGTAGACACTAAGTACCCATGGAAGTGTAATTCTTGTCAGACCAACTTCTCTGACTCCATTGAAGATGGAAGCTTTCCTCGTTGTCCTAAATGTAATCCTGTAACTTTCCCCCGCTTCTCTTTGGAAGAGAAGGAAGTAGCAGACTTCATAGCCTCCATGGTAGAGGTTAAGTTGAATGACCATAGCGTCATTAGTCCTAGGGAACTTGATATCGTAGTAGAGTCTCATAAAGAAGTTTGATGAGTCTCTTTCAGAAACGGAGAACATGCAAATGAATGGGTATACACGAATATGGGACTGTGGTACTTCTGTCTTTTCCTCTATTGTTTCTTGTAACGACTAATTAAGCATGTTTTTATCTCGGCGTATAGATGAAAGAATCAAGGGCAACCGTCTCAAGGTTAAAGCTATTCCTAAAGAAAAAGTCTCTGACTATCTAGAGAATCTTAAAAATTCTTCAGATGCATTAGATAATGATAAAAATGACAACTACTTTGTTTCTTTTACAGATATTGATAAAATTGGAATTAACCCTAAAAGTGGCTACAATACTCCCACCGGAATTTATACCTACCCTCTTGTTTCTTCATGGAAAAACTATAAGGTAGATGAATGGGAAAACTATAAGGTAGATGATAGCAACAAAGATGAACCTAATAGGTTTCAAATTAAAATGCCTTTTGCTTCAAGCAAACCCTATATTTGGGTATTGAAAAAAAAGATTAATTCTAATATTCTTGCTCCCTTAGATGATCATTTTTATGATGAGAAAAGTCTTAAAACCGATGAAGATACTCTTAGAAAATGGAGTATATCTGTATTTTCAGATAAGACTAAGGAAGAAGTAGAGAAAAAATTTGATAATATAAAAACTACCGCCTATGAAACAGCAAAAAGTAACAATTCTATATCTAAGTTGTGGAATCTGACTAGGTATATGGCGGGATATTATCCTGATAATTTTAAACCAGAAGAAAACAGTAGGCATTCATCAACATGGAACTATATTCTACGTTCTGTTTTAGGTTATGATGGATTCTGTGACTCCACAGGAGAGGGTCTTATTCATCCATCAGAAATGACACAAGCTGTTTTTTTTAACGCAATCAGTTTTACCGTAGTAGCTAGGCTTGATAACAGCTATTCTCAAGAAAAAATAAAACGATCAAGTCAAACAATAACAAAAAAGCGTAAAGACGGTACTATTGTAACAAAACAATATGGAAGAAACTTCGTTAACGAAGTTATACTTCATAGTAAAGAAGTCAACTACCCCAACGGTGATTTTGAACAATATAAATACAGCCTGACTGATTATGGAAAATATGAAAGACCACCCCTGATAAGTTTTTTTCAAAACAAAGGAAATATAACAACTAAAACTGAGTACTACCCACATGGTAAATTTTTTGGACAAAAGTTGATGTTAAAATCACAAAAGGTGATGGACTTATCTGATACATCAAAAAACTCAGAAACAACGTGGTATGATGATGGTCAGATTAAAGCACAGAAAACCCACGGTTCTTTAAAAGAATGGTATGAAAATGGGGTTTTAGAAAATGATTATACATTAGATGGGTATTCTAATGTAATTTCTAAAAAACAATATGATAAACAGGGTTCTCTTTTTTATTCCCTTGAACCTAAGGGAGAAATATGGAATGAGCCACATTGGGAAGAGATAAGGTATAGGACTGATGGTAGCTTTTTATCAAAGTCTATGATGAGACGTAGACCCGGAGACGTATTTTCTTGGGATGGACCTAGTGTTGTTTATTGGAAAAATGGTAATTTAAAACTTAAGGGAGAGTATATATATAATACTAAGGATGGTTGGTTCATATATTACGACGAAAATGGTGTTGAAACTAAAGCAGAGTTTTATCGTGCGGGTAGTTTAGCGGAACCTTACCCTGAAGAACGTAGGGAAAAAGATACACAACAGCATCAGGAATCAACTTTTCGAATCATGGGTCCTCTTGGGGCACTTATGAGCCGACAGTAGGCGAGACTAATTATCTATGGATATTCAGACTATTCTTGACCCAATTAGAGAAGCTTCCATCCGTATCGGTGGCAAGGCTCCTGATGACCCTCAGACTAAAGCCGTCAAGAACGCAATTTCTTCATTTGAAGCTTCCTTGTGGCCCAACCCCATGAACGACCGTGAGGTCTGCTTTGGGTTCAAGTTAGATGACGGAAAGGACGGGGTTTGCACTGTCGAGGTCTATCCCAGCAACGGTACGATACACCTCTCGTGGATTCAAGCCCATCCTCAAGGAACCGGTGCCGGTACTCATATGCTCAACAAGCTCAAGAAGGTAGCCACCCAGTACGGAGTTCCTATCAGCCTTTCCCCCGACGAGAGCCGTGGTCAGGGGGAACGTCTGGATGCCTACTACCGTAAGCAGGGCTTCATTGACGACAACGAGGGCAGTCTTATCTGGACCCCAGAGACTTCGGAATGAAGCTTGATAGGCTATCCAAAAATTATTGCTTCTGGTACACTTGATATATCCCATTTGTTCAGGAGACTAAAATGACAAAGCGTATTACTGAAACTGAGCTTCATGATGGGTTTGATGACGTATTTGAAGATATAGAGAATAACAAAACTCACTACATCATTACCGATGACAGCGGAAAAGATATTGTAGCCATCATACCCTATTCAGAATATAATGTTTTTGACCATCAAAATGAAAAATAAATCTGGTGGGGGGTTGAAAAAAACAGGTGTTCTCTTTATCTATTAAGTGTAGAGAGAAACAAAGGAGACCACAAATGGCAAAGCCCACCCTGACTGCAACCCTTCCCAACGGAAAGAACATCACCCGTCAGACCAACCACGCCTACAAGTTCGTAGGTGTAGTGGAGAAAGAAGTAGGATACGACCTCCGCAAGGCTCAGGAAGAACTTTCTGATACTCAGCGGGACCTTCGCAATCAGAAAACAAAGCTTGAGTTCCTCAAGAGCAACATTGACCTCCTGACCCTCAATGTCGAGGTAAAACGGTTCTTTGACGTGGCATATTACCCCAAGAGCATCTTCGGAGCCGACTACCATAAGTTTGATGATTTGTGCCTTATAATCGACGATTATGACCACAAAACCGAGCGTAAGGTACGTTACACCCGGGAAGAGCTTGTTGCCCAGCAAGCTGAGAAGGTCACCCGCTTTGAAGAGTATGTCGCCTCGATGGAAGCCACAGTCGCCAAGCTTCAGACGGTCAATGTTCCTACCTACAGCGAACTGGGCTGGACAAGCCGTGCCGACCTAGCTACGAAGTTCAAGGATTTCGGTGCCGGTACCAAGCTTCTAATCATCAAAGTCAACGCTTAATTCAAAAAGATTAGGGAGGGGGTTGAAAGCCTTCTCCCTTTTCTTTATCTAAAAAGTACGGGGCACGAGAAACCCCGAAGGAGGAACCAATATGAATCGTTTTGAAGGCTCTAAATATCAAGCTACAAAGAACCTAGGTCATACCGCCATTACTGCTCTTATTCGTAAGGAGTTCAAGGCACTTTGTCAGCTTTGGTCTGTCAAGGTCTCCGTCAAGAAGTCTGGTTGGTCAAGCATTCAGGTGACCCTGACTCCGATTGGCTGGAACCCCTTCACCTCCGAGTTCACTGAGCTAGCCCTCAAGCACAACGGTGATATTCGTGATACATATGAGGAGTGGAGCAAAAGCCATGATTTTAGAGGACGCAATATAGACGGTGTCTATTCCGAAATCGCTGTTAAACTTTTTAACGGTTTGGAGTCTAGCATTCAAGACTACAACTACGATGCATCTGACCCTCAGAGTGATTACTTCTCCGTTCGTTTCTATTCTGGGGTGCGCTGGTCTTCGGAAACCAATGACCTGCTCAAGAACGCCAGTACTTTGAAGCTTCCTACCGACCCCTCTGTTTCGGTAAAGGTCAAGAAGGCACGACTGTCCAATAAGCTGGTGGACTACAATATCAAGGTTAGCGACATCACTGAGGAGACCGCCAAGATAAATGAGGTTTGGGTGGACAGGTACGGAAAGACCGCCACTACTGCCAACGTAGTACGTGCCTTTGTCAAAAAGTTCCCCGGTGTTCCTGCGGTTGCTTTTACCAAGGTTGTGGATAAGGTTATCAAGGACTACAAGTCCCAGAAAAACATCAGCAACCGCTCACGCCGTGTGCACTACGGCTTACCGAATTACCAGTAAAGTATCCTGCGGTGAATATCTACTTATTCACCGCAGGGGGGCTTATGGAAGAAGAAGATAAATTTGAATCGTTTTTTTCTTGGTTTGCTTTTGGGTGTTTTGTTACCATACTTTCAGGTTCCCTTCTTTTTTTCTCTAAGGAACTACCGTGGTTGATGGTAGTTATACTGCTGGTTTACTTTTGTGTTGCCGTGTACCTAGACAAGGTATCTATGTTCTTTACTACCGGCGGTGAAGAAACCCCAGATACCTTCTACCCTATCAATAAAGTTCTTAGGACTAAGAAGCAACTTATAGATGACCACGATAATATGGCTGAAGAATATAATCAGCTTTCAGAAAAGTATGCAGAACTTCTATACCAGAGCATAGCCATGTTTGTGGAGGTAAACCTAAGCACGGGTGAGAGCAAAGAGACTATCGAAAAAAACATCATGACATCTTTTGGCATGGAGGTTACTTTAGAAGACACTGAGGATAAGAAAGGCTATAACTTGATTATCAAGGAAGAGGAAGACCTCTAAAAAAATATTTCAAGTTTTTCTAACTAAAAACAGCTTTGGTGCCGTATATATAGGTAAGGAGAAACAGAATGTACAACATCAATAGCTACACATACCCTGTCGGAGAGAAGGGTCAGGTTGAGGGTTTTGAGGACGAGGTTTCCTACCTTCGCTCCCTGTTTGGAGACTATGGTACCCACCAGTACTACCACGACGAGGAATCCACTAGGCTTTATGTCGGCTATGCCATGGGTAAAAATACCATGACCGCTGACGAGTTCAAGACCGCAGTATCCGACCTTCGTAAGAAGTATGATATGGACTACTGGGAAACCGTACCTTCTTATAAGGAACAGATTGAAGAGTTAGAAGATTAAGTTGAAGGGGGGTTGAAAAACCCCCCTTATTATTTATCTGTTAGACGAGGGAGAAATAAAAATGACATCTGTTTCTGAGCTTAAGAACCTACCTGTAACTGACCTTGTTATTCACTACAAAAAAACCCAAGAGGCACAGGCACTTAATCTTATAATCAAGAAGAACAGGGGGATAATTACTTCTACCATCAACAAGATGGGGCTTTCCTTTTCTTCTTCTTATGAAGATTTTTTGCAGGAGGGTAGGCTTGCCGTCTTATACGCTGTAAAAAAGTTTGACCCCGATAAAGGTTATAAGTTTTCTACCTATGCCGTTTGGTGGATTAGGCAATACGTAAGGCGGTATACTCAAAATATGATTAACCCTGTTTATTTGCCTCACCGCCATAAAAATATAGATAATATGTTTATTGTTAAAAACCTTAGGGAACGTACTTTCAGCACTGACCATGTTCAGAAAGGAACAAAGAATTCTCCTTTTTCCCTAGAAAATTATACGGAGGACTTTTGCACTGGAAAATCTTTTCTTTCCCCCGAAGAAGAATATGAGTATAAAGAAAAGGTAAAAACTATAAAAAATATTATTTCGTTTGCTCTAACCTGCAAAGAAAAAATAGTTTTTAACTATCGTAATGGTCTTGCAAAGGGTGGTAGAAAGACACTTGGTCAGGTGGCAGATATTTTTGGAGTGTCACGGGAGCGTATTCGACAGATTGAAAAAGTAGCCACCAAGAAAGTAAAAGACATGATGGTGTTGGAGGGTATCCACGACTAATTACCTATGCGGTACATGATTGTCAGTGAAAAAGACTTACAAGACCTAGCTAAAAAGGTAAACACCTTGCTACAGAACGGATGGAAGCTCAATGGTCCCGTACTTCAGTATGATGATGACAAGTACCATCAGGCTCTTACGAGAGACCGAGCTAGAAAAGGGAAGTAGTATATGGAATCGTTGAACCCCGTTGATAGATTTTTTGAGGCTCTCTCTAAGAAGACAGGGACACCTATCAGAGTATCCCCAGTGTCACCAGCTATAGAGAATGACGGGGGAACCTTTGAGGGTCATTATGGGTTTTATCGTTCCGGTCTTGTTCGTCTTGAAACCAACGGTGAGCATATAGTAGGTGTATCGGTTTGGAACTCTCCCAAAAGCCTTAACAGCCCCGACTACCGTGTAGACTTAAACGGAGAGGATGCTCTATCAGAACTTAACATTGTAGGTAGGCTTATGGCTGGTATGGGGGACGAGATGGTAACCCACACTCAGAATGCCATCATGGGTTCACCAGAAGCTCTTAGCATGCAGGGTGTAGAAGACCCTGAGGCTTTGCTTAACGACCCTTATGGTCTAGGGATACCAGAAGATAAGCAGGACGAACTGGAAGGGTCTACAGACACCTCTAAAAGGGTTTATATACAACCCACTGAAGACCCAGATTTTGACACTGATGAACCTATCAATCCAGCTTTTCTAGAATCTGTCTCACGTATGTATGAAAAGGCAGAAGATGACCTGAATGACTTTATGAAAAGCATAGGTCACTATGGAATTAACCGTGGAGCAACCGCACTGTACGACTCCTATGGTGTATGGGCAGATATCAACGACCGTAAGGAAATATCCCGTGAATACTTTTTTGATTTGGTTAAAGAGTGGAAGTACCGTAACAAGTACGGTTCTTTTGCCAGCATTCATGTAAAAAAAGGAGCAGAGGGAAAAGAAAGCTTTATTCTTGATACAGAGGAAGCTAATTCTTTTTTCAAGCATGTGGCGGACAACGAAAACCTTTACGCCCTTTCTGTAGTACAGGTTGTCGTGCAGAAGATGCTAGACCATGACCCTAAGATAAACGCCATGTTTGTTTATGGACAGCATGGGGAACATAAGATGGAAACTGTAAAATCCGTCCTTGATGAAGAGGATATGGGTAATGTTATATTTGAATCTAAGGAACCACACGGAGCCCCCAGCTTGCTTGAGGCTTTGTGGAAGCATAGAAAGAATAAGGTAGTTGTTTATACTGGAATGGATAAAATACTGTCTTCTAAAAACCCCGCCATTATGGATATTCTAAAAGAAATTATGACCACGGAAAAACCTTTTCGGACTGTGGAATACCAGCCCAGAACGGAGAGAACATAATGAGCGACCCTTTCCAGAAGTTTATTCGTGATTCGCTAAAAGACCCCTCTGTCAGTCACATTGATGACCTATACAATGAGCCCTCAGACCTTACTAACAAGACTCCTCAAGTAGTTCCCCCTGAGTTTAATGTTTCTTCCAAGATAATTATTGTGTCCGACCTTACAGAGAAACCATCATCCATAGATGACCATACCCTTTCTGTTAGAATGGATATGGGAGAGACCGAAAGCCGTGCTGAGTTATATACCAAGCTTGAGAACTCTTTAGGTGAGTTTACTGACCTGTCTTTGGATGACAAGAAGAAGGTACTTGATATCTACCACTCTCAAAAACATAAATCTCACAAGATAACAATTGACCAGTTTCTAGCAATGTGTATTGTTTACAAGTCAGGTGACCCATTGATGAGCAAATGGATAAAGGCTCAGGTAAAAAAGTAACCATGAATATCATCTCACAGCCAGTGACTAATTATATACTATGAGTGATAAGTTTGCCCTTCTGAAATCATATTCCTTAGCTAATCAAAGAGACTCGTGGGTTGCTATGGGACAGTCCACAATGAGCAACAGCACAAGAATCTTTACAACGGATTCTCTTTTTAAAGTAACTCAGTCATCGGTTACTCTTTTTGGTGCTCTTGTATTTTGCACCGAAGGGTATACCTCCGCCTCTACTTTCACATGGGCTAACATTCGAGAGAATGTAGCCGGTGCTTCTTCAGGGGAACTCATAGACAATATCACTAACATCATACTTCCTAACCTTCGTTTGGTTATGACAAAAGCTACTCTTGATGCTATCGTACCCGCCTATGACCCTACATTTCTACCATTTCAAGAAGTTGGTGCCGGTTCACTTCTTAACATCTCAGACGATGAACTGAACATGATTCTCATTGAAGCTGGAGTCCCTTTTATATCTTTGGAAGAGCTTGAATACTCCCGTGACAATATTATCAACTACATGATTTGGCCAGCAGTCATGGAATATTATAAGTACTTTCCCATCACCAGCATAGGAAGCTACCCCCTAGCAGACTCTAACTTTAATATTCCAATTCCAGCAGAGCCTATATTCACTGTTGTTCATGCTCAAGTTGTTCCCGGTTACCCCATAAGCACCGCAACCGGAAACCCCATTCTACGCTACTTTGATGAAAGCCTGATGGCTATATCCCCAAGAGGTGCATTCTCTACACCTAACTTGAACTCTTCCCGAAGGCAGGGGTTTGTGGACACCCAGAGCTACTCCACCTTCGTTCTAGAAAAAGCCGCAAGACAGGGAATAATCAATTACGGTACCAGACGAAGGGTTGCAGTACGTATTCAGGCTGGGTTTGTAAAGGGGTATACCACACAGCGTGGAGTTCTGGAACTAACATGGGGTGCGTACAGCCATGACTGGACTGATACCCTGATTACCCGCCGTGTAGAAATACGTGACCTTGCAAAGGCTAACGTACTGCGTAACTTTGCCATGCTCCGCATGCAAGCAAAGAGCGATTTACCGGGGACGATTGATTATATGGGGTTCCTTTCCCGTGCCGATGTATTGGAAACCCGTGTCAAGGAAATCTGGTCAAACACCACGATGGCACCCCTGATTCGCTCGTGAAAACACCATCCTGCACTATTGGGGGTTGAACTCCTGACCTGTTTCCTTTATCTTTTAAGTGGAAAGAGGTATGAACATGAAAGTATTGATTGCTACGGACATCCATTGGAATTATTCTCCTACAGGAAATGATAACTGGAAGAGGTATCTTTTAGAAAAGACCAAGGAAGGACCTTTTGATTATGTGATTCTTGGCGGAGACAATGGAAGTAATGACCCGTTGCATGAGATTGAATGTTTTTCAGTTGTCAAGGATATATTTCCAGATTCAGATATACGGTATGTAGCAGGGAATCACAGCCACTGGTACATGAACGGACGTTCTGGAGTAAAAAAACACAAACTTAATAACGCCAAAGATGTTGTCTCCTATATACAGATGGAAGCTGAAAAACTGGGGGTAACCTACCTTCAGGATGACCCGATTGTAGACGATGACTCTAAAACCCTTATCTGTGGGTATTCTGGTTGGTACGAACAGACCCCCATGTCTACCAACGACCGTAACTGGATTCCAGATTATCCCACTTCAGATGAGTGGTTGAGGTCTCACGCCCACAAGGGCTTTGACAACTGTATTAGACTGTGCGGTGACTATAAAGAACAAGGTTACAAGACTATGGTCGTTAGCCACTTCCCTATCTTCCCTGAAGTAGAGGATTGGAAAGGTCATGGTGGTCCTGATTACTTTGGTGGTAACAGGTCTTTTGCAAATCATTTGGAGAATGTGGATGACTATATCTTTGGACATGTCCACAAGTTTCACAAGGGTGTAGCAAAGAATGGTGTTACACAATATTTCTCAGCCGGTAGTGATTACGAAAGACCAAGGTCATCTGTCTACGAGTTTTGATAAAACAAAAGCCCCCTTTATTGGGGGTTTTTTTATGAACCAAAGCCTAGCGTATTTTGTACCCTTGTTGATTTGGGTTCTATTCCCTGCATCTTCATTTGTACCCAGTCCCTTTGGTTAGGTGTCTGTTCGTCTGGGGTAAAGGTTTCCCTTCCCTTGAAGTCGTTACCATTATAGTATTCAAAATACAAAGAACCTTCAGGAACCTCTTCATCATTAACCTTGCTTCCATAGATGCTAATGGTAGCTGGTTTACCAGTATTAGCAAAATCACCCCAGATATTTCCATTACGGTAGTGTTTCTCTACGTAGACAAACTCGTCTTCTTCTTCTCCCCACATCCATTTCTGAAGGGCTGGTGTTTTGTCATCAGGGTCTTCTTTCAATCCAGTTTTTACGTCCTCATACTTAATTATTCTGCTAAAGTCGTTGACTACGTCATATTTTTTCACTTTTGCACGGCGTAGGGGTAATTCATCTGTTCTTTCTTCCGCACCAAACCCGTTTCTTATACGGTAGTAGGCTTCGTTAACCTCTTGATTATACCCATAGTCAATTACTACAGGCACCCTTTCTCCATTCTTTTCTACCCAACCCCAATGTTCTTCACTTCTAAGGTCACCCTCAAGGGTTTCCAACTCATTCATAAGGGTGTCTATACTATCAATCCACTCTAAGCTTAATTCAAGGTGAGGAGGTTCAGGGTTAAGTGATTCAAGTAACTTTTTTATTTTTCTACGACCCGCTTCATAAAAAAGTTCTCCGGGGTAGGTTGGTTTATTATCGGGAATACCTAACCAGTCAATTAAAGCAGTCATTTCTCCTATTGGTTTGGCAAACTGCATCTCAAGGAAGATATTCTGTTCTGAATGGTTAGTTACAGGGGCACAACAAAGAAGGGAGTACGCTCTCCATGCTTCAATCTCAGCGGAGTTTTGAGCAATACCGGGGGGGTTTCTGGCAATCTTCAAGACGTTCTCATACCCTGTTCCTGTATCTGAGGAAATAGCATAGGTTCGTCTTGATGACCCCTCACCAAGATCATTTACAAAGAATTTCTCCGCATACTCCATACGCTTATAAAACTTAGGAAAACTTGTCATAACATTGAAATCAAACCCTTCGGGGTAGATATTCGCCATTTCATCAAGGGACTGTTTAATATTTCGAGGAGAAAAGTATTTCTTTGGTATTGTAGAATCATCCCATTTGTCAAACATTATTGTAATACCTTATCTATATCATCGTAGTTATAAACTACGAGAACATTGTTGTTTCTATCATAGGATGCTTGGTATCCCTCACTAGACAACATGTTTGGAATTGTATCATATCCAAGTTGCAGTGATAGTATTACCTTTAATACTGTACCAGCCCTTGCTTTTTTTAGAAAATCAACAAAAGCCGTCTCAGGGCTGTCCCCCGTACCATAAACTGAATCCCTGCTAAGGAAAAAACTATAGTTATAAGAGTTATCGTAATTTTTTTCCGCCTCTCCTTGTGACCATAATTCATCAGAGAAGTGTTTAATAATTTCATATGGAGTAGGCTTCTGTAAATCTAGTATTTTGGCATCAGGACTTACTTTTCTGATAAGCACATTATTTTCTGGGTTTTGTATATACTCACTTTTAAAAAACTTTTGTGTAAGTATTGTGTCCATGTAATAACCTTGACCAGCTTCTACCCTAGGGGAATAGTAATGGAGATTCATGTTGTCTCTGTAAGAATAGTTCTTTATATAGGAAGCTTTTATTCCTGTAGAAATAGGGACATAAACACTTAAGTTCCTAATAGGTGTAAGGTTATTACCAGACCTTTTTACTTGTATACTACCGTTCCCTATTTGTCCTTTTTCTAGTTGAATCCCTACAACCGAACCTGCGGGGTACCATGTACCACCAGCCTTTGAAATAGTCTTTTCTATTACTGGACGTTTTCCTATTCTAAAGTACTTCAAACCGTTTTTCCATATTGATATCTTGGAAAAGAGGTACATGTTTGGGTCACAAAAATAAGTTCTAGCTGGAGTTTTATTATCAGGGTTATAGGGTTGGCTGTTATACAGGTACTGAACAATAGAGTAATTGTAATTTGGGAAAGACCTCTCATCTTTCTGAATACCTTGTGCAATTACACTCTTGGGAATCGGGGTGGTTTCGTCCACCCCTAAATTAGAGCCATTATAAAATTTACTCGCAATATCTTCAGTATACCCAAAATCAAAAACAACAGGCATTTTTCCTTTACCACGCCTGTTTATCCAGCCCCAGTGCCTGTCAGTAAGTAGGTCTCCTGCCAGTGTTTGATATTTTACAATAAGCGTGTCAAAGTCTGATACCCAGTCAGCTTTAAGTTGAAGACCTTTATCGGCTAACGAGCTAGAAAGGGTTTCTCGTTTCCACTCCTCTCCGGGTTCACAAATGTCGTATATATTATGCCCAATCCAGTCACTTATTTCTTTAAGATTTTTTACAGGGTAGGCATACTGCATCTCTACAAACTTGGCTCTTTTGGTTGCATGGTATACGGGGGCACAACAAAGTAGCTTGTCCTTTTCCGCCTCTATCTCTGCCATGTTTTGAGCTAGACCTGCTTGGTTCTGAGCAATTTTAAGCACCCTTTCATATTCTACTTTAGGGTTTGTGGAAGGTATACCATAGGTTACCCGTGACGAGCCTGAACCAATGTGCTTGAGAAACTTATCTACATACTTTACACGGGCAGTGAACTTAGGAATCCTAGTAAGCTCCTTGAAGCTGAACCCTTCAGGGAACTTATTCGCCATCTCATTCAGCCAATCTTTAAACTTGTTCATGTAAATTGTTCCTGACCTTGGTCATAGTATCTTCTAGAGGCTACCTTGCCGTCTTTTATCAGAATAACAGCGGGAAGACCTTTATCACGGTGTAACAACCCATCGTCATAATATTCCATCTGCACCCTATCAGACGTTAGGTCTTCAATGACACGGGCTGGCTTATCGTCATCCCTGTGAAGCATACCGTTCCTATACCACGCTTTTGTTTTTCTATCTTTACCTTGTATCTCTAGGGCGGGTGTATCATTGTCGGGGGATTGTAGTTCTCCGTTATATAGCTCCCACTTTATAGTCTGACCGTAATCAGTTTTTGTAACGGTCTTTCGTGGTTTCTGCTCAACGGTAAGTGGACCTTCTGGTTGTGTAGTGCCTTGTGGGTCTACACCGTACATTTTCCAAGCAATGTCTTTAGTGAAACCATAGTCTATTACTACAGGGTAGCGTATACCCTGCTCATTTGTTATAAAGCCATAATGCTCGTCATGTCTCAAATCGCCAATAGCCATACTAAACTTTTGTATTAAGGTTACTAAATCCTTTACCCATTGTACTTTTAGTTTTCCTTCTGGAGAGTCATCATCCTCTAAATAGTCTATAAGGTCAGTTACTAGGTCTTTCTTGTAGTGGGATATGTGTAGTATCAGTGTTAAGAAACTTTCTCCCAACCAATAACTGATATTCTTAATCATATCCTCTTCGTATTCGGCGTACATCATTTCAAGGTAGATGTCTTCCTCGCTAGTAGCTCGTACAGGGGCACAGCATACAAGGTTCTGAGAGCTTACTTCTTTTTCTGCTTTGTTTTGGGCTATACCACGTTCGTTCTTGGCTACCTTAATAACATATACTGGGGTATTAGACCCCTCTTCTGGCATGTCGTATGCTATGCGAGAAGAACCTGCTGGGGCAGTACGTACAAAGTGGTTATGAACATAGGCTAATCGGTCTCCAAAGGTATTATACTGGAGCAGGGTATCAAAGGAAAATCCTTCCGGTAGTTTAGCAGACATTTCAAGCAACCGGTTATTTTTCCAGTCAATCTTGTACATAGACTAAACCCCTTTAGTAATTAGTAGTACTTATTGGTGGTACACGGAGGAGATAATGAGCGATGCACCTAAAACTGGACCAATTAAGTTTGCAGAGCCTAAATCAAAAAAAGCACTTTTCAGTACCAGCTTCACGTTGGTTAAAAACATTATTCCTTCTCTTGTGTCTATCAGTGTCGCCGTTAGCATTGTATTCTCAATCAACTTTGTCTCAAACAGCTTCTTCGGAAACAATGGAGCAGATGCCAAAGAACTTGCCAGAATTATTACTAGCATACAAGTCGCTCAAGAATCATTTCAGCAATCAATTACAGGTCTTACAACAACAACTCAACGACTCCAGCAAAGCGTTGATGCTATCGGAACAAGCATATCTGGACTTAAAACAACAGTTTACGGCGTTGGAACAAGTGTTGAAAAACTTAGAGGCTCAATCTCAAGCCTTAAATCAGGTATCGACGGACTATACAAAACAAGTTCAGATTTTGACTTCTCAATACAACGACTTGAAAGTCTCAACGGACAATTTGATATCCTTCTCCAAAACTCAACAAACAAAACTTCAGTTCCTTGAGACCTTTACCACCTACATCGGGTGCGGGGTTGTAGGTATCCTTGTCCTTCAGGTTGTTCAGATAGTTCTTAAGTTCATACCGTAGAACTTGACATTCCTTGAGGAAAAACATAACATGCAGTGTTATCTTTTATATCCTTGAGGAGGGATTAATGAAATATTTTTTTGCATCGTTAGCAATGCTGGCGTTAAGTATTGTTATGTTCTCTTGTGCACCTGAGGTAGTAAAGTCCTCTGAGGTGCGGGTTGCGTTTATCTATATTGGACCACCGGGGGATGGTGGTTGGACATACCAGCATGACCAAGGTCGTTTGTTTATGGAGTCTCAACTAGGTATTAAGTCTGATACCGTGGAGAATGTACCTGAGGGTTCTGACGCTGAGCGTGTTCTAGCTGACCTTGCTACTAACCATGATGTTATTTTTGCAACCAGTTTTGGTTACATGGACTCAGTTATCAATGTGGCAAAGAAGTTTCCCAAGGTTGTTTTCCTTCATGCCACAGGCTATAAGGTTGCAGAGAATGTTGGTACCTATACAGGTAAGAACTGGGAAGCAAGCTACCTAGCAGGTATGATTGCTGGTTCCCTGACTGAAAAGAATGTTCTCGGTTATGTGGGTGCCTTTCCTATTCCCGAGGTTATCGCCAACATCAACGCATATACCCTAGGTGCCCAGAGCGTTAACCCCAAGGTAAAGACCCTTGTCGTATGGAGCAACACATGGTTTGACCCAGCCACCGAGCGTTCTGCTGGTTCGTCCTTGATTGATAAGGGTGCCGATGTACTTATGGCTTACCAAGACTCTCCTGCTACTGTTCAGGTAGCCTCTGAGAAGAATCTGTTTGCTGGTGGCAACGACAGTGATATGAACAAGTATGCACCTAATACCTATACCACCAATGCGGTGTGGAACTGGGGTGCCTACTACACTACTGTAGTTAAGGCTGTAAAGGCTGGAACTTGGAAGACAGAGCAGTATGTAGGTAGCATGGCTGACGGTCTTGTTGACCTAGCACCAATTGGTAAAGGTGTACCACAGAATATCAAGAATAAGGTAAACGCCAAAGCTTCGGAGATTAAAGCAGGTAAGTTTAACCCCTTCACAGGACCAATTCTAGACCAAGAGGGAAAGAGCCGTATCTCTGCTGGGGATGCTGTTACCCTTAGTGAGATTCTGGGTATGAACTGGTTTGTAAAGGGTGTTCAGGGAACTATTCCTAAGTAGGAGTTACTCTGCAATAAACAAGCCCACCGAAAGGTGGGTTTTTTAATCTTCAATAAGGAAAAGGGTTTTGTGGAAGACCGTTGGGGAAATATTTTGCAAGCAGTTTTGGGTCGGGTGGCATAACCTCATCCAATTTTTTGCGATAAGCAGTTTTTTCTTGAGGTGTCCATTGTGGAAACTCTTTAGAAGCATTTTTCATATTATTGACAAAGGTGGCTTCAGTAAGAATAGCATGCCCATCAATGCCTTTATATTTTTTTATATCTTCTAATAGGTTTTCGTTATTTCTTTTAAAGTTATTCTGATGACCTATAATCAAATGGTGATTGGGGGCAACTGTATTATGGTCTGTTTCACACAAAACAGAAAAGTTTCTTTCATCTAGCTCTGTATCGGGTCTCCCAAGAAGTACTCCAATATGGTAAGCATGTATATGGTGTACTTGAAGACCAAACTTTCCTTTGTCTTCAGCTTTACAAGCGTCACAGAAGTTACCGTGTTTTTTTAAAAATGCTTTTTTAACTGAATCCCAATGGGAGCTTCTTGGTCCTGCTCCGTGTTCTTCAGCAACTTGTGCTCCATTATCTAGTACACTCACATTAAACCCCTATACGCTTCTTTTTGGTCAACGAAGAAAAGAACTCTTGTCCATCTGAAGTCTCCTCAGAAGAACGGTAGTACTTGGTTGCATGGGTAACAATCATAGCGTACTTCACCATAGCTGTAGCTAAACCCATTCGTTGATGATTTCTTTTGACCTCAATAGCTACACCCTCGTCCTCATCATAAGGAATGATATAGTTGTTTATGTGCTTAAACCTGAAATTTCCTGCCTCCTCTTTTCCCATTCTTGCCACAACTTTGCTATACATGCTATTATTCTTAATAGTAAGAATGAATTTGTGCCCATGTGGGCAGGTGTAGGTGGCGTATTCTTCGCTTAGGTTTAATTTCACATCATCTAAGCCCTCTCTCATTCCATCCCCATACCCTAGAAGAATCATCTTAGCCTCAGGCTCATCTACAAGACCTGCTTTCATAAGCTTGCTATAATAGTGTGGCTCTGTCTTGAGGTGGTCGTTAGCAGTTTTTTTGGCTTTGTCACGGGCATTAGGGTCAAGGCTATCCTCATGCTCCATTTCAATATCCATACCAGCTTCGAGTTCTCTGTTCTGTTTTTGGGTGAGGGCTACGGGGTCAAGAATAAGGTCAAGGTTCATGTTTAATTAGTAGTAAAAAAAAGAGAGGAAGTTTCCTTCCTCTCTTTCTTAAAAAAATCAACTATCCTAAAAAACCGGTTAGTTGAACTTCTCCAACATGGCGTACACGTTGAACTGACCGGCACCCTGAACAGGATAACCTCCAGCAGACGCAACAAGAACATTCAAGTACACAGTCCTATCCTTAGGAGTAACTGTGGTCAAGGCGTAAGTGATACCAGTAATGGTACCGATTACGATTGTGGGCTGGTCCCATCCGATACCACCAGCAATCTGGGTAGCGGTTACGGTAGTAGAGCCGTTGGTTGTAAGAACGAACCCGGGTACAACAAGGTTGGACACAGCAGTAACAAATAGAGCCAAAGAAGCCTGAGCCCCGATGGTATATACGTTGCCGTTGATGTAAATCGTACCTGCGGTTGAAGAAGAACCTGAGAAGGTGTAAAGGTAAGAGCTTACGTTTGAAGCAGGAACATAAGAAAGGGAAGGACCAGTGAGTGAGGCAGGAAGAGTTTCGGACACGTTGCGCTGTGCAACAGAGAGGTTACCAGCAGTAAGAAGGTCATTAGCCGCAGCGGTACCAGCTACAACCTGAGTCCATGTAGTAGCAAAGGTCAATCCTGTGAAACCGGTAACGGTGTTGCTCTGGGCACTAAGAACACGGGTGTAAGTTCCAGTAAGGGTCAAAACACCGGTAGAAGCATTGCCAGTCAACACCAAACCAAGACCGAGAAGCTCTTGAATACCGGGGGTATAAGCAAGAATCTTGGTCACAATTGTAGAGACGCTATCACCACTGACAATACCAGCACCATTACTTGCGGCGGTCATAAATGTTGCACCGGCAATAGTAAGAGCGGTACCGTTCGCAGTCAAAGTACCGGAGATGGTCAGTGTCTGCACGGGAGTATTGGAAAGTGTGGTGTTAAAGGACAGGGTTGGTACAGACCTAATTGTAGCGGTACCAGCAGTAGCACTACCACCGATGGTCTGAGTCACACCGCCTGTGGACACTATAGCAACGGCACTCTGAACGGTGGAGAAGTTACCATACAAGTAGACCGTGGCAACAAGTGGGTTGTACCAAGCACTCCAGCCAGTCTTGGCAAGAGCCTTGAGGGCGGTCTGGTTGCCCATAATTTTACCGGCAACAGCAACAGCAGTGTCAGCGTTAGCAATAGAACTACCAATAAAATCAACACCGTTAATAGTAAACACGGTGATTGTACCACCCTGAGCACCAGAAATCGGAATTGCCTGAAGCTGATGACCAGATACGTTCTCAACCATGAGGCTTGAGATGCGCTGACCAGCAGGAACAGTGAAAGAATCACCGGATACAGCACCGGAGATGACGAAGCGGGAACGTCCGCCCTTACGAAGCCTTGCGATAGACATTATTAATGTCCTCCTTAGAAAGTATTTACCCGTTTTTCAGGGTCTCCTAACCCCCAATACTGGGGATATTGAATTAGTAGGTTCTTCTAAAAAAGGTATTTGTTATTTTTTTAGTAGGGGGTTGAAAAACTCAGGTAAGATATTTATCTGTTAAGTGTAGGGAGAAAAGGAGAGCAAAAATATGGCTATAGATTGGGAACTTATCGACGAAAATAGCAATGCTGTACCTGTTGGGGCTCAGACCTTCATCCTTGATGTGGTTTCTCCTAAAGAAATCTCTAACGACCAACTCCTCATTTGGGGCTTTCAGTTTAATGAGGACGGGGTGGTTCTCAACCGTTTCGAAGAGGGCTTTTTAGCTCCTCAAATCACCTTTCAAAACCTAGAGGAAGTTTTGGCTTTTGTCGCCAAATGGGGGCGTGTGGTCATCTCTCCTGCTGGGGGGTATCTTGACAAGCAATACCCCACCATTCAAATCTACAATAGCTGGAGGGAGTAAGGTGAAAGCCTTCAAAACATCCTCTTTTTTTGAAGAGGAGATGGTGGAGATTGATGAGCAGGTTCCCAGTATCCTGTTCTCAGGTGACGAAGCTATAGAATATCAGGTATACTTGTCCTGTGCTGAGTCTTTCGGATGGGCTCCTAAGAAGTTCAACGAATGGGTAAAAATCAAAAAGGAAAAGCTGTGAACGAAAACTTTATAAGTGTTATTGTTGCCACTGTTCTTATTGTAAGCCTATGCTGTGGGGCTATATATGGTATAATGAAAAGTGTAATTTCAGGAATAGATGA